>ERZ795045.1002-NODE-1002-length-33238-cov-52.835157_pt1 | contig 33238 bp, 28 predicted proteins | sample MGYA00375129_ERZ795045 | MGnify/ENA primary metagenome ERZ795045 (study PRJEB30174, sample SAMN05720166) | activated sludge metagenome | isolation source: anaerobic digester from wastewater treatment plant | place: Japan | collected 2015-05-15 ...
CCACCATTTTTAAAAATGCCGGGTCCTTGCGAAGCTGAGGATTAGTCTCTTGTTTTTTTCGTGCCATAGCGGTCCCTACACGTTTTTCTTCGTCTCTTATTATACCTCTTTTCGTTATAGTTTTGTAAAGTGGTGCCTATGAAAAGCAAGAAGGTATAGTATACTAGGGTTATGCACTTCCAGAGCCGGTTGCTTATTACTTATTCCCTTTTTGTGGTCTTTCTTATTATGGGTATTGCCCTGGCTTTTTATTCATATAGTACACACCTATATGAACAGAATGGGATTTCCACCTATGCTCTTATGGCAGAAAAGATGAATCTTCAATTGGATGATACGGTGCGTCCAATGGATTTTATCTCCACGGATATTCTTTCAGATAGTGATTTCAAATCTGCCCTTTCTTCTTTAGAAGCGATTGATCGAGAAAAGGTGGAAAACAATGTCTTTATTGCAGAAGCAATCCGTACTATCCGGAATACCATCATGCGATATTCGATCCTTCGGCACTTCCATGGGGTAGTAGTTTTTACCCAGCGGGGAGATTTCTTTTCAAGTAATTTTCTCCAGCATACCCAATCTTCTATAGATCCCGCTCGGCTGGAGCGGATTGAGTGGCTTCGGGAAGCCCAGATAGCAGGAGGCCGAGGTAGCATCTGGCGACCCTATAGTGATCCTTGGGGAAAGGATGTCTCGGAACGGGTTTTTAGTTTTGTCCGGGCTATTCCTGGAACAGAAGGGGAAGCAGGGTTTTTAGAGGTACAACGTTCCTATGCTGATTTGGAACGGATTTTTGCTTTGCCCGACACCCGGTATGCTTCTGTGTTGGCCCTGTTACCGGATGGAAATATATTTTATCAGAGTCATGATACTCTTTCTGTCGATTGGTATCGACGGTTTATCTCCCATGAGTATGATCGACTTTCTTTTCGGAAGAACCCCCTTACTCATGAAGAAGAACTGGTACTTTATCATCGATCTGGCTATACGGGCATTACCGTGATGGTGATTCTGAATAAACGGCTTTTTTTACAACCCCTTCTGGGACTTCGATGGATGATTGGGGGGCTTGCGTTTATACTGGTCCTCATTGCGTTTGTATTTAATTACATATCTTCTCGTAGACTCACGGAGCCCCTTCGCCTTATTATCTCTCGAATTGAAGAAACCGATCTGGGGTCCCTACCGGAAACATCAAAGAAGGCGCCTATTAACCATTCCCACGATGAAATTATTGCTCTTGACCGGGCATTCCGGGAGTTAACTGCTCGCTTAGATGGGGCGTTGCAAAAGGAAATAGAATCCCGTACAGCCTGGATACAAGCCCAGATGGATGCTCTCCAGGCTCAAATTAACCCTCATTTCATTTATAATCTTTTAACGGTTATTGCGAGCAAGGGGCTGGAAGTAGGAAGTAGGGATATCGTAGCCATTTGTGAAAGTCTTGCAGGAATGCTGCGATATGCGACGGATACCCAGGAACGGATTGTTACGTTGCTCCAGGAAGTTGATCATGTAAGTAATTATCTATACCTTATGAAACAGCGATATGAAAAGAACCTGGAATTTTCTATCCAGATAGAACCGGCGGTAGAGCAGGTGCAGTTACCCCGTATGAGTCTCCAGCAATTCGTAGAAAATGCCCTTAATCATGGGTTCCAAAAAGTCCAACGGGTTCGGCACGTTTCAGTAAAAGCCTATCAAAAGGTATATCAGGGAGAGCCCTATTGGTGTGTAGAAATACAAGATAATGGACAGGGGATCGACCAGGATACTCTTCAAAATATTGATGAAAAAATTGCTTCAATTCGACAGACAGTGGATTTTCAGGGGATTTCCCAGGGACAGCGGATTGGTTCTATGGGTATAATAAACACCTATGTGCGGCTCTACCTTTATTTTGGTAATTATTTAATGTGGCGTATTATGTCTGAACCGGATAAAGGATGCTGTGTGACCATCGGAGGACCGCTGGAGTATGGGAAAAAAGTATAGCATAGTGATAATAGAAGATGAACCGGCGGCAACTCGCTATCTTACTACTCTAATAGGAGAATATTGTCCTGATTTCTCTGTTGTTGGAAATGCGGAAAATGGTGAAACAGGTATTCAACTCGTAGCTTCACTACAGCCGGACCTCGTGATTTCTGATATTCGTATGCCTGTTATGGATGGGATTGAGGTTGCTCGGCGTCTTACCGAAAGTTATCCGGATATTCCCCTCATTATTCTTTCAGGGTATAGCGATTTTGAATATGCCCGACAGGTTATTCATACGAGTGTGGTAGAGTATCTTTTAAAACCTATTGCGATACAAACACTCAAGGATGTGTTGGGCCGTATTAAAGAAAACCTAGATATTACTCAAAGACGTAAACAGTGGAATTATCTTCGTTCTCTTATAAGAGGGAATGATCCTATCCCCCGTGAGCCAAGTTGTGAATACTGGCTAGCCCTCGTCTGGCTCGGTGGTACAAAGACACTATATGGGGGTAGCGAAGAATCGAATGTGTTGCAATCACAAAATAAGATTAATGGAGAAGGAGATGGCGCTCAAAATTTGAATGGCGGCGGTTTTCCTCATTCTTTTATATTGTCGGGAAGGAAATCCCAGGAATATGTTATTCTTTCAGAGAAGGAAAGCTGTTCCTTTAATGAACATATGCAGCATCTTATAGAAGGTGTGTCAGAGGCTCCGTATTATACGATCTATTGTCCTCAGCAAGCAGTAAAAGAGGCGGCGTTGTATGAACAAATAAAAACGATGTACGCCATCGTGGATAGAATAGTAATTTTAGGCAAAAAACAAATTTTTCACGAGCCCCCGTCAGATTTCTCTTATCATTCAGTACCTGATGGTAAGGTATGGCTCTATTTGATTCAAACCGGCCAGGTTGATAATGCTCAGAGGGAATTAGAGCGGATCCTGGGTATAATGGAACAAGAAGAATGGCGGCTTTTCGAAGTAAGCTCCTATTTTAATCATCTTTTTTCTCGACTGTTTACAGAACTTTCACAACCGGTGAATTTCTTATATCCCCAATTTACCTATAACTTTGAAACTATCCTTGCTGAATCGGCCAATTATACCGAATTAGGCAAACAACTGATGAACCTTGTTGAGCAACTATATGTGGTCTTGAACAAATCTAAATCTAACTCTGGAATGCCACCGGTGTTTCAGGAGATTTTACAGTATTTGGAGGGTCACTATCATCAGGACGTTTCCCTGTCGGTTTTGGCGGAACGGTTTCGTATCTCCACCTCATATATCACCAAGCTATTCAAAAAATACACAGGCCAGACACTTATGGAATATATAACCTACAAAAGAATTGCCCGGGCGGTTGAACTCTTCGCTACCCATCCTGTTCTTTCTGTTAAAGAAGTAGCTGCCCTTGTAGGATTCGAGGATCAATGTTATTTTAGCCGGGTCTTTAAAAAAATAACCGGCAAGAGTCCGAGTGAAGGAGGGGCTTCATCCTAGCGTTCCTGTGTACCCAGTAACTGGTAAGGGGTTTCTGATGGACTAGCACATTGTTGCTGGCGGAGATTTTTTATGTCCTGGAGAGGGGTTGCCTTAAAAAGACGCTTATATTCTCGATTAAATTGGGAGGGACTTTCGTAACCCACCTTGTACGATGCACTTGCCGCATCGTAGTGCTCCGCTAACATGAGACGACGGGCTTCCTGAAGTCGTAGATATTTCTGGTATTGCAGGGGGCTCATACAGGTGAGCTTTCGAAAATACTGATAAAAAGAGGAAACACTCATCTGACAATATGAAGCGAGTTCTTCCATTCTGAATTTACGATTAAAATTTTTCTTAAGCCAATCGATAGCCCGGGCTACATGGTATCCCTGATGTCCTGCAAGGGCTATCTGGCGAACGTAGGCCCCCTGTTTGGAACTTAAAAGTCGATAGGTAATTTCCCGTTCAATGAGAGGGGCAAGCACAGGAATATGTTCCGGTTCATCAAGGAGTTCAATGAGTCGAAGAAGGGCTTCTAAAAGAGGTTTGTTTACTTCCGTAACATTAATTGGAGAAGTGGGTTGCCCTACTGTTACGGATGGTTGGCTTTCCATTATTAATTCAGCGATGATACGATGTTCTAATTTTAAGGAAAGACTAAGATAGGGTTGTTCTTTGCTTGCCTCTATAATTTCAGCAATGATGGGAAGATCCAGGGCAGTAATGAGGAACCGGTGGGGATTATAGACCAATACAGTATTGCCGTGTAATACCTGTTTTGCTCCTTGCACAATATAGCAGAGGCTTGGCTCGATAATATGAGTTCGGGGGCCTCCTGGTTCTTGCTGACGAAAAAATGAGAGATTCTTGATTCTGGTTTGATACGGTCCACAGTTTGGGGTCCATCGATTTATTAGTTCAAAAAGTCGTCTTTTCAGATACTCTAGGTCGTCTTTCTGCTTATCGTTGCTATTATTCATAGTTTATGTTTCCTCGGTAATACGTAGTTCATAGAAAATTAGGCAATAAAAATATAGAAAATATGCATAATACTAACAAGAAATGTAGTATTATGCAATCAACTAATAGGCGAATCTAGAGATAGGCTTCTAAGGAAAGAGGCTCTAATGAGAAAAAATACAAAAGAGGAGAAAAACAGATATGAACAAGAAGCTATTGGTAGCCTATTTTTCTTGTACGGGCACAACGAAGGGAGTAGCACAAAGGCTCGCTGAAGCGTTGGGAGCTGATCTATATGCAATCGCTCCTGCTCATCCATATACCACTGCAGATCTTGACTGGAGGGATAAAAATAGTCGGAGTACCATAGAAATGAAAGATCCATCCTCGCGGCCTGCCATTGTGGGTAAGGTTCCAAACATGAGCGAGTATGACATTGTTTTTGTGGGTTTCCCCATCTGGTGGTACGTAGCACCCACCATTATCAATACCTTTTTGGAAAGCTATGACTTTTCGGGAAAGACCATTATCCTGTTTGCTACTTCCGGGGGAAGTGGTTTCGGGAAAACGGTGGAACGCCTGAAACCGAGTGTTTCAGCCACAACTACTCTGAAAGAAGGAAAGGTTTTTCGCGGTAAGATAGATGCGGCAGAACTGGCTACATGGCTTAAAAGTATCGATTTATAGTAATTTGTAGTAATGAAGAACAGGGCAAAACGGCATTGTATCGGTGGTCTAAAGCCATCGGCGTACCAATCAGGGGGCAAAAACAGGGAGGACAAACGAATGGAATATGCTGTACTTGGAGATTCGGGTATAAAGATATCTCGTCTGTGTGTTGGCTGTATGAGCTTTGGTGATCCGGCAAGTAATTTTCATGCCTGGACGCTAAATGCGGAGGAAAGTGAAAAGATTATTCACCATGCCCTTGAGTTAGGAATCAATTTTTTTGATACCGCCAATGTGTATTCTGCTGGAACGAGTGAAGAATACCTTGGGCGGGCTTTGAAAAAAATGGTTCCCCGGGATCGTGTGGTAATCGCCACAAAGGTGTATTTTAACGAAGGAAAGCTTTCTCGGCAGGCTATTCTGCGAGAAATCGATGGCTCCCTCAAACGACTTGGTACGGATTATGTAGATCTCTATATCATTCATCGTTTCGATTACGAGACTCCTATCGAAGAAACTATGGAAACCCTTCATAGCCTTGTGCAAGCCGGTAAAGTTCGGGCTTTAGGGGCCTCGGCCATGTATGGCTATCAATTTTATGAAATGCAACTTGTTGCAGAAAAACATGGCTGGACGAAATTCGTCTCGATGCAGAACCACTATAACCTTCTGTATCGAGAAGATGAGCGCGAGCTTATTCCTATTTGCAAGAAGCAGAATGTGGCTCTAACACCCTATAGTCCTCTTGCGGCAGGTCGACTTGCTCGTCCTGAGTGGAAAGCTGATAGCAAGCGGAGTCAAACCGATAAAATTGCTGTCTCTAAATATGACGCTACAAAGGATCAGGATTATCCTATAGTCCTGCGAGTGCAGGAACTTGCAGAAAAATATGGGGCAACGATGACCCACATAGCCCTTGCCTGGCTTTTTGCGAAGGGGGTGACAGCCCCGATTATTGGAGCAACCAAACGGGAGCACTTTGATGACGCCGTGGGAGCTTTCAATCTAAAACTTACCGCTGAAGATATAGCTTACTTAGAAGAACCCTATGTTCCACATAAAGTGGTGGGGGCTCTGTAAGTTTTACGATTTCAAGTATATGGAGGGAAAAAACATGCAGATGGTGGTTCTGAACAATGGTGTGGAAATGCCTATACTTGGTTTTGGTGTTTTCCAAATAACTGAGGCAGAGGAGTGTGAACGCTGTGTCTATGACGCCCTTACGGTAGGATACCGGCTTATTGACTATTGACACGGCCGCTTCCTATGGGAACGAAGAAGCGGTGGGTAGGGCGATACAGTGGGCCCTTCGAGAGCACCTTGTTACACGGGAGGATCTGTTTATTACTACAAAACTGTGGATTTCAGACACGGGGTATGAAAAAACCAAGAAAGCCTTTGAAACATCCCTTAAGAAACTCGGGCTTGATTACCTCGACCTTTATTTGATCCATCAGCCTTTTGGTGATGTGTATGGTTCATGGCGCGCTATGGAGGAGCTATACCGCGAGGGGAAAGTCCGGGCAATTGGGGTAAGCAACTTTTACCCGGACCGGCTTGTAGATCTCATTCTTCATAACGAAGTAGTTCCTGGGGTGAATCAGGTAGAAACCCATCCGTTTTGTCAGCAAATCGAGGCACACAAAATAATGAAAGAATACAAAGTGCAAATTGAGTCCTGGGGCCCCTTTGCTGAGGGCAGGAACAACATATTCCAAAATGAAGTGCTGATATCATTGGCGCAAAAGCATAACAAATCGGTTGCTCAAATTATATTGCGCTGGCTTGTGCAAAGGGGAGTTGTTGCAATTCCAAAGTCAGTACACAAGGAACGGATGGTTGAGAATTTCAATATATTTGATTTTGAGCTCTCTTCAGAGGATATGAGTAAAATCGCGTTGTTGGATAAAAAGGAAAGTGCCTTCTTTTCGCATAGGGACCCTGAAGTTGTAAAGTGGCTTTCCTTAAGGAAATAAGATTCTGAGGGGATAGCCCCCTCTATGGTGGTTTAATATCTAGTTGGAGGTATTCAAATGAGAATTCCGCCAGTAGTTAGTCTGGCTTTGTTCATAACTTTACTTATTGTTGCATGCGGTAGTACAGAAGCACCTTCAGCCAAATCGGCAGGGGAAAATACAGCAGTCACAGAAAGAGAGTATAAAAATAACCATAAAATAAATCATAAGCTTATAATCCCGAAGCAGATCGAAGAAATTCCTGATGAGTATTTTAAAGCCTCAAATCAGCCCGGAACATTAACGGATTTATATTACGACACCTATGAGTCCTTTTCGTATGATAAAAAATCAAGACCACTTAAAAAACATGCGGTTGTATATCTCCCCTATGGCTATAGTAAGAATCAAAAATACGATGTGTTCTATCTGATGCATGGCGGCTGGAGCGATGAGACTAGGACGCTCGGAACCCCGGACAATCCATCCTCCTTTAAGAACGTTATTGATCATGCGATTGCCGCAGGCGAGATCAAACCGCTCATCATCGTGTGCCCGACATATAACAACACAAACGAAAATGGACTGGATTCTGCCAACTTTTCTCTGGCGATGCAGCTGACGAGGAACTACCATAACGAGTTATTACATGATCTGATTCCCGCGGTGGAAGGAACGTACAGCACCTATGCCGCAAGCACATCTGCACAAGATCTGATTGCTTCCCGTGACCACCGGGGGTTCGGCGGATTTTCCATGGGATCGGTCGCAACCTGGCGGACATTCCAATACGGACTTGATTACTTCCGTTATTTTCTGCCGATGAGCTGTGGCACAACTCTGGATGACGAAGAGATATTTGCTGCAGCTCGTGGCCATAACCCTCAAGATTACTTTGTCTTTGTGATGACAGGAACCGATGATTCTGCGTACCGCTATGATGAGGCCAGAACAAATCTGATGCGAACGTCTGTCTATTTTACAGATATTGATGAAAATGCAGACGGAAATTTTGCCTATCGGGTTAAACAGGGCTACTCCCATGACGGGAAAGCGGCGATGGAATACACTTATAACGGAATGAAAGCATTCTGGAACGGAAAAAACAAGACGGAGAATACACCACAGGCGGCCCCAATCGTCGTAAGTAGTGCTCTGACACAAAAAGCATTTGCGAGGGATACAAGGATTGAAGACGTAATACAGGATCCGGCTTTCGGAAATTTCGGAAGGCTTCTATTTCCGGTAAATAAAAGGTACTACAGCGGGGATACTCTTGGAAAACTCGCCCTTACGTGGTATGGCATCAATCCGGACAGAACGGTGGAAATTGCAAATTACCTTAAAGAACGCGCCGAATCAGGAGATACTGTTTTCTATGATATTTATTCGGATGAAGAAAAAGCGCAGGATCCTCGCAAAAAGGATACGGGGCTGTTCTTTTTCCGCGGCAATAAAGGCGCAAAAACGGCAATTGTCAATGCAGGCGGGGGATTTGTATTTGTCGGCGCTATGCAGGACAGTTTCCCGCATGCTCTTGAACTCAGCAAAAAAGGGTATAACGCATTTGCCTTAATTTACCGGCCTGGGGCGCAGACAGCCTGTGAGGACCTGGCGCGGGCAATTGCTTTTTTGCATGAGAACGCCGGTGAACTTGGAATAGACATGCGCGATTATTCCCTTTGGGGAGGCTCCGCCGGCGCCCGAATGGCCGCCTGGCTTGGAAGCTACGGGACAGAACGTTTTGGAGGGGCGAGATACCCCCGCCCAGCGGCGGTCATCATGCAGTATACCGCCCTATCAGAAGTAACGGGGCAGGAACCGCCGACCTTTGCGTGCGTGGGAACGAATGACGGGATTGCACCGTATACCATTATGGAAGAGAGAATCAACAGGATTAGGGCAAACGGCACCGATGCGGAAATAAAGGTCTTTCAGGGACTTTCACATGGCTTTGGGCTTGGTGAAGGAACCGTAGCAGAAGGCTGGATAAATGATGCTATAAAATTTTGGGAAAAACACATGAAAGGATAAGGGGAGGTGTTTATGAAAAAAATAAAATATTTATTAAACCTTTTGTTGATAGGAACTATGTTATTTGCATTAGCAGCTTGCAGCCAACAATTCCAACAACAATCCAACGCGCCTTCCCAGAGTCAGGAGACACAAATGTCTGACAACAATACGGAAACTAAGAAGCCGGAAAATTCTCAATCTGCAACCATAAAAGATTATGATAGCGAGTACCCCTCTCTATACTCAAACCAGTCAAAATCGGCATAGACGTGCCGGTTCAGGGTGTCCACGCAGGCGATCCCCACAAAGGTTCCTGTAAATTCGCCGGTGGTACAATACTCGTCAGAGAGGACCGATACATCAAAAATGGAACCCAGGTTATGCCATACTAATTTTTCTACATTATCTTCTGCGCTCCGAGCCTGGGTCCAGAAAAAACAGAGTTCCCGACCATGGACGGTGAGCCGTAAATAGAGGACCTTCCCTTCCTCAATAAAGGGGCCTTCGGTTTCTTTGCGTTGACCGTTTTCTATCTGGGTGAGCATAAGCTGGGGTGGGGCTTCTGGAATAAGTCGTGTAAGGCGAAGAAAAAAATGGTTCATATTATCATAGTAAATCACTAGTCCCGCCGAATGCCGAAAATCGGTGGGTATAAATTCCATGGCACAGCGGACGTCCGCCTGAATCGATATAAGCCGCCGTGCAACGAGGGCCACTTCGTCAAGAGAACAGAGGGATTGCCGGCCAAATATCCTCAGATACCCTGGTCGGTCGGTCAAAGAAGCAAAATGTTTCCAGGAACACCGGGGACTTACAAACTGAATATCACAGCTGTTCTCAAAATCTTCCCGTTTTTCCTGAATCTTTCTAGCCGATTGCTTACCTGTCTCTTGATAGAGAATGTGATCCGCATCTTCTTCCGGTTCTTCTACGAAGAGATCTGGTAATTTTCCCCCTTTTTTTCGGAGCCAGCCATCATTGGTCCAGTACATACGTTGGAGAGCCGTTTCTCTCCCCAGGGTACACCGAAGTTCCGGTGTAAAGGGGCGAGCGCATAAGTGGGCCATGTACACCTTCTCATCAGGAGTTGCTACTATAGAAGCATGGCCTGTTTTTTGCAAAGCGGCTTTCGGGTTATACCGGTGCGGTTTAAGATAGTGGTCGTTATCCAATTCATCAAAATCCTCAGAGGCACTGAGAATAGGGTTTCCTGGATCTCCTTCGTAGGGTCCCCAGATCGAAGCAGAGCGCCCTAGGGTAACACAATGTCCATAACCAGTACCGCCTTCAGCAAGAAGCAGGTAGTAGAGTCCTTTGTATTTATAGATATGGGGACCTTCGATGCAGCCCCGACGGGTAAATCCATTTGAGATTCGCTTTAAGGGACCTATCATCTGCTGCGTAAATCCATCGTACTCCTGTAGAACTATGGCTCCTGGACGCCCTGGCCCATTCCGGAGTTCCCATTCCAGACACACCACATATTGGCGGCCATCATCATCATGAAAGAAAGAGGGATCAAAGCCTACTGAATGGAGGTAGATTGGTACAGACCAGGGGCCATAAATTGATGGTGCGGTGAGTAGGAAATTATCCACATCAAAATAGCGAGCATTATGGGAATACATGAGTGAAAAGACCACATAAAACAGTTTCTGCTTGTGATTGTAGGTTAGGCAAGGAGCCCAGACCCCCTTTGCCGAAGGAAGTCTTTTCAGGTTTAAAATCGTATCATCCTGGATCACGTGGGTTATAAGTTTCCAATCTTTTAGGTTAGTTGAATGGTAGATAGCAATTGCCGGGAACCATTCGAAGGTTGATGTGGCAATGTAATACTCCGAGCCTAACCGTAGAATAGAAGGATCTGGATTGAAACCAGGTAATATGGGATTTACGATCATGGTATCGTCCTTTATCTAACTCTTTAGTAAGGTTTCCCCTCATGAACTTCCCGGTCCTCTTGATGTTATCCCCTAAAATGACGTGTTGTTGTCACTGCTTTGGGGGGTACTCACGAGGACCGGGGCAACTATTTTTATCGTGAATGTATTGTAAAGCCGTTTTTACGGATTACCTGTCGAAAAAAATGGGCACTATCTTTGGGTATTCGGTGAAGATTGTCTGTGTAATCTACGAATACAAGACCAAAACGCTTTGTAAAACCAAAGGCCCATTCATAATTATCAAGCAAGGACCACACGAAAAATCCTTTACATTGACAGCCTTCTGTAATAGCCTGATGAGCAGCAGAGAAATGCCGTCTTAGGTAATCTACCCGCACGGGGTCATGAACACAACCATCATCGCTTATCTCATCCAGGGTGGTAGTTCCGTTTTCGGTTATATACACCGGAGGATTCCCGTACTCATCCCTAATACGGCACAGGGTATGGTAGAGCCCTTCTGGCCAGTCTTCGAATTCTTCAAATTCAGCTCGAGGAGTATGAGATCGATATGTCTGGTTAGCTTGGATAAATGGATTTTCTGGATCATAGTGTACAAGACGGCGGGTATAATAGTTGAGTCCTAAAAAATCGGTGGGAGTACTGATAAGTTTCATATCGTCTTGCCGAATCTCTGGTACCAGCCGGCCGAACCATGTTAGCATGTCCTCTGGGTAAGATCCTTTGTAGATGCTGTCCATGAACCAGCGATTGTAAGCCCCATCCCAGCGATGGGCCGCAGCCCGATCCGTTTCGGTATTGGTTGCTGGTTCTATCCATGCCAGGTTGTTGACAATACCAACCATGCTGTCTCGCACATTGGTTTTAACAATTCTACTTCCCATACCATGGCCGAGTAACATACCGTGGGCCACTGCGAGGGTGGTTTGAATATCCTTAGATCCCGGCGCATGGACACCCAGGAGATTCCCACAAATTGAGGCTACCCAGGGTTCATTAAAGGTCATCCAGTGTTTTACCCTGTCTCCCAAACTTCGGGTAACCTGATCAACATATTCAGCAAAAGCGGCTACCGTGTCCCTATTTGTCCAGCCACCCTGGTCCTGCAATGCCTGGGGAAGATCCCAGTGGTATAAGGTTATCCATGGCTTAATATCTGCAGAAAGGAGACTATCCACAAGACGATTATAAAAATCAAGTCCCCGCTGTTCCACACGACCTCGCCCTTCGGGAAATATCCGAGACCACGAAAGGGACATTCGGTAATTGTGAATTCCGAGAAATCGCATTAACTCTATGTCTTCTTGGTATCGATGATAATGATCCACCGCTACGTTTCCCGGTTGTCTATCCGCAATGTTGGCACTGTTTTGTGAAAAGGTATCCCAAATAGAGGGGCCCCTTCCGTCTTCGTTCCAGGCTCCTTCTATTTGATAAGCTGCTGTTGCGGCGCCCCATATAAAATCTTTGGGAAATTGTAAAAATGTTTTATACATTTGAGATGCTCCTTTGTTAACCCTTTACTGCCCCTGCGGTAACCCCCGCCAGAATCCAGCGATTAAAAATAAAATATAAAACGAGAGGAGGAAGTGCTACCAATGTCATACAGGCAAATTGGACCGCATAGTCCGAAGAATATTCTCCCTGAAATCGAATGATCGAAAAGGGTAGGGTTCGTTTGATTTCTGATGCCAGGTAGGTATTGGCCATGATAAATTCATTCCAGTGATTTAAAAAAGTCTGAACTCCGACGGTGGCAAAACCAGTGGCGGCCATAGGAGCGATAATCTGACTTAAGATTCGACCATAACCTGCACCATCTATGAATGCAGATTCCTCCATTGATTTTGGAATTCCCGCAAGAAGGCCTGAAAACACGATGGTATTAAAGGAAAGACTAAAGGCTATATAAGAAATGATAAGTCCAAGATGGGTGTCGATTAACCCAAAAAAACGATACCAGATAAAATTGGGAAGAAGGGTTGTATGGATAGGAATTGTAAGGCCTATGGTCACAAAAAACCAGGCAAGGGGTTTCATTTTCCATTCCATTCTGGTACACGCATAAGCGAGCCCAAAGGAAAGCAACGTAGCCCCTGTTACCGAGGGAATAACAATCTTAAGGGTGTTAAGTAAATAGGCAGGAATTTTCCCGTCCTTCCATGCCCGCAGATAATTTTGCCACTGGGGTTCTTTAGGCAATTTAAAAAGTTCTGGTCCGAACAGATCCCCTGATTTTTGTAACGAGTATGATGCTACCCAAAGTAAGGGAAAGAGCTGGGCAATGACTAACCCTCCTAAAATAATCCATAACAAAGTGGTATATATGGTTTTTCTTGCTCTATATGAATCATTGCGGGTATTCATGCTTATTCCTCTTGATTTGACCATGTGGTAAAGATTTTCTGGATGATTATGGTGATCATCACTGCAATAACCACAAAAAGTACCGAAATCGCATTCCCATAACCGTATTCAGAATACTTAAATGCCTTTTGATAGAGATACACCGCGATAAATTGGGTATAATTACCGGGTCCGCCTTCTGTGGAAAGGTAAATCATCTCCATTTGTTTAAAAGAGGAAATAACGTCGATAACGATCACCGATTGAATCACAGGAAAGAGATAGGGAATAATAATGTGGATAAAGGTTTGCCAGCGGCTAGCCCCATCTATTTGGGCAGCCTCTTCAAGTTCTGCAGGAACCGTGACAAGGCCGGAATAGTAAAACAGCAGGGCCCACCCAAAACCTTGCCAGATCATGATCCAGATCACGGACCCAAGGGCGGTCCTGGGATCACTGAGCCACGCTACAGTAAAGTCCTGAAATCCAAGGGCATGAATTAGTTTATTTAGTATGCCGTAGGTGGGATTAAAAATATTGACCCAAAGTTTGGTTACTACGACAAGACTTAATGTGGCAGGAACAAAATAAATCGTTCGAAGAAGCCGCGACGCCTTTTCTGGTAGTTTTGTGAGTGCCGCTGCGATCAAAAAGGCTACAGGATTTTGAATAAATACGGTTACTAAAATTAAGATACTCACATTAAGAAGTGAACGCCAGAATGTTCCGTCTTGCAGAATAAGTTCGCGAAAATTTTCTAGGCCGATAAACTTGATGGTGCCAAAGCCAGACCATTTCATAAAACTGAAATAAAGGCTTACCAAGAGTGGTGCAGCTATAGCGAAGAACATTACCGTGAGCGGCGGTATCACCAGAAGGGCAATTGTAGTTTTATTATGAAATAGGGATTTCACGTACTGGATCTCCTTCCTTATCAACTATTCCTAAACCCAAAGGCCTTAGGAACAGTACGTGTTTATTGGGATTTTATAAGGCACTTTCAGAACTTTGATGGGTTATCTGAAAGTGCCTCCTTACAATTTAGGCTTAAGTAATACTCGTAAGGTTCTTATTCTTTCGCAGCCTTCTCTGCAGCCGCATCAAGCTGGGCACAAAGGGTTTCAGGTCCTATGATGCCTGCAAAAAGCTGTCGCATGAGATCCTGATGAGTTTCTTTAAAAGCTGGAGTTGATCGATCAAGTCCTGGTGTACCGGATGTGGAGACTGCTTCAGAGGCAATCTGAAGTAATTTTTTTGCAACCACCGTATCGGAAGGTCGAGCGGTTACTTTCTGAGCAGGAAAACAAGCCTGAGCTTCCCATGCGTATACGGGAAATTTCTGGGCGTACAGTTTTAGATATTCAAGAGCTAGAGATTTATTCTTGCTTTTTGCATTCACGATGTAATTACCGCCATACCATGCCTGCAGATCGTCCGCTTTTCCCTTACCCCCTGCGACGACAGGGAATTTAATTACGTCCAGATTATCCCGGAATGTCTGGGGAAAGTTGGGATCGGTTGCAAGGGACATTTCCCAGGATCCCATCAGGTACATGGCGGCCCGTTCTTGACCAAAGAGATTTCGGGCAGCTCCATAGTCGGTTGTAATGAGATCCGCTTGGAATACTCCAGCTTTTACCAGGTTCTGGATATACTTGGCGGTTTTCACGAAGTTTTCGTCCGTAAATTTGGCTTTTCTGGTTATTGCCCGATCCACTGGCTCAAAGGAACCGGAAATGCGTTGTTGGATGTTATCAAAGGTGATGCTCAGGGGCCAGCCATCCTTACCATCAGTGGTGATAGGAATAATACCCTTTGCTTTGAATTTAGGAACCGCTGCAATGATATCTTCCCAGCTTGTGGGGAGGGGAACCCCCGCTTCCTTAAAAAGTCGTTTATTGACATATAATACCCACAGATCTGCGGAAACAGGGATACCATACAACTTGCCGTTATACATATTGCCTTCGAGAGAACCAGCCATATATCCGTATTGTTTAAAAGTATTCAGATCTAGCGGTTCTACAAAGCCTCCATCCACCAAAGGTTTCAATAAGGTGGAAAAGCTCCAGTATTTCATGACATCGGGTAACTGATTGGCGGTTGCATAAATCTTCACTTTTTCTTGCCACGCCTGATCTTGGTAACTTTCGGTTACGATCTGCACATTCGGATGTGCCGCTTTGAAGTCTGCATTGATTTTTTCGATTACCGCTCCCCAGCCTGTCGTTCTGTCTGGAATGTTATCCCCCATTTTCAATACGATGGTTTCTTTGGGTGGTTGTGATTCTGTTGTTCCGCTGGCAAACACAATACTCCCCATTACCAGACTGATACAGAGGACAAAAAATCCTACCTTCTTTACCATAATGTTCCTCCTGTCCTTTAGTTTTTGGGCTTGCCGCCCCCTGCATTACCTGCGTGTTTAGTATGAATCCAGTTTTACAGGAGGTCCATGACGGCTGTTCCGATTTATTGACCGAATTTACGAGGATTTGTACCGGTTATCCGTTTAAAAACTCTACAGAAGGTTTCAACATTTTCAAAACCTGTCTGTTCGGCTATTTCATATATTTTCAGATCCGTTGTAGCCAATAACTGTTTAGCCGCTTCTATACGTATCTTTGCAATATATGATGAAAGGGATTCGCCTGTTTCCCGCCCGTATTCCCAACTCAAATGGTTTTTGCTTACCCCCACGTACTGGGCAATTTCCTGTAAATTAAGGGAAGGATTCCGGTAATGTTCGCGTATGTATCTCCGAGCCCGAACTACGAGCTTACTAAAAGACGACATTCGTTCTTCTATCTTAAGGTAAGCTTCCCGTAATGAATACCAATTTTCAAGAGGATCGCTCTGTTGAATTTCAAATTCCATATCCAGATACTGGTATGCAGAACGGGTAAAATATTCTATAAACTGATCCTTTTTCTCTGTTATGGAACTGAGAACTAAATATCGTTCAAAGGAAAGACTGAATACCTCTCCTTGAGTAACCTTTGCAAGGGCTTGTCTGGTCAAATCGAGAACAATTCGCTCAAAGGCCCCCACATCATCTTTGTATCGATCTTTTATCAATTGTATGTCGATCGGTCGTATGACAAAGAGGGTAACAGGCAAGGAGAGGCCCACCTTTTCTAAAGGTGATTTCTCATCAAACACTGTGATTATACCACTTACAAGGCTGCGGAACAGTTCTTGCCGTTCCTGCTGTCCCCGGTTAGTTTCTGTAATGCCTGTAGGCTCGCTAGAGGTGTTTGAAAAAAGTTGATTTAGGACCGACTTCAGTCGCCCTTCATCCATTTCGCTTTTCAAAATATAATCAAATGCCCCTGCCTTAAAGGCCCGACGGGCAAAATCAAAGGTATCAAAGGCACTTAAAAAAAGAATTGGGATTTTGCTACCCCGATTGTACAGAGTTTCTGCTAATGCAAGTCCGTCCATGACCGGCATATCTACATCGGCGATAATCGCATCGATGTCATTGTGAGTTTCTAATATTTCCAGAGCTTCCTGGCCATTCGAAGCTTCGTAAGCGAATTTCATGCCATTGCTCTGCCAATCTTCGAGGTTGCGGATAAAAAGACGGATGAGTGGCTCATCGTCAACTATGAGTAGCCGTTTCATGGTTCTCCACGAACAGTAGAGGGATAAGTATTTTCACAAGGGTACCTTCTCCTGGCCAGCTTTCAATGCTTACATCACAAGGAGGTTCATAGCTTAAAACAACCCGACGGCGGATATTGTACAGTCCAATCTTGTTAAGCCCTCGTTTCCCATCTTTTTGTAAGGTAAATAGTTCTTCTTGTTTTTCTAAGGGAATACCGTTGCCATCGTCCTGGACGGTAATCAAAAGATGGGGGTCATTTCTCGTGATTGTGAGCACAATACTTCCAGTATTTCTCCCCCGCATACCATGAAGGATCGCATTTTCTATTAAAGGCTGGATTAACATGGTTGGAATTCCAATTCCTCGAAGATCCCCTTTAGTGTGTACTTCATAGGTAAAGGTATCACCAAATCGTACTTTCATGATGTATACATAGCTTTCCAGGTTTTTCAGTTCCCGGTCTATTGGTACTACTGTCCCTTCTTCGAGCAGTGTTTCCTGTACTACCCGAATCAGAGCGGTGGTCATTTTTTTTATAGGTTCTACCTTTGCTAGGCTAGCCATCATATTAATAGATGTCAGGGTATTACAGATAAAATGCGGATTTAGCTGGAACCGAAGGGCTTCTATTTCGAGACGGGTCTTTTCTTTCTGTTCTTGCATGATTCTTTTTGTCAGTTCATCTATCCGGTTTACCATGCTATTAAAACTGGATCCCAGCTCTCTGAATTCTTCTGGCCCCGTTTCCTGTACTCGGACAGAAAAATTTCCTCCGGCGAATTCTTCCATCTGCAGGATTACCGCTCGGAGGGGTTTGATGATATCTGAGAAAAAGGCACGACTGTAAAAACCAAACAGGAGTGCAATTAAGAAGAGGGCCCCCAGTACCCAACGCATCATGATATCTACCCGATGAGTTACAAAGTGTATGGGGATTACTTCGGCAAAAAGCCAACCCGTGTGTTCTATCGGTGATTCAATAACGATATGGCTTTTAGTATACCCTGCCTTGACGATTTCATAGGGTTGATTATATAGGGCTTTATTGTCTGAAAGGATCACCTTATTTTGCGTATTCACCAGAATCCTTGTGGCGCCGTTCTGTTGACCAGAAAATAAAAAACTATCGAGAAGTGGTACTCGGAATGAAACGAGAATAGCGGAAATACTGGAATTTTTCTTATCCGCTAGTCGTGGGCGCACTACCATGGATAAAACCGGCGGTTTTTCTATCGCCCCTGGTAGAGCTGAAACAGTGTCTAGGGGCCAGACTTCACCGTCGGCTCGACGGGGATCCATACAGATTTCCCGGATCGTTTCATAATCAATCGTATCGCTCGGATAATTGCTATATTGAAAGTGTCCTCCGTCTCTAAAAAAGAGAAAAACCGAACCTATCCTACTTGTGATGCGAAAAAACCAGGAGATACTTTTTTCTATGCCCCGAGCAGCAAGATATTTCTGTTCGGAATTTTGGGGATAGAGAAATTGCTTTACCTGTTCTTGAAGAATTTCGTCGTTCATCAACGCTGAGGTAAAGAGTGCAAAATTCATTGCTTCCGTATCAAGATTTTGAGCAGTTCTTGTAACCGCTTCAGATGTTTGTTGCTGGGCAATACGGATCAGTTCGGTCCTAAAAATAAAAGAGATAAATAGAAGTACGAGAGCTACTGGAAGGGCTACTAAAAAGACAAAGGCCACCGTGTGTTGATATAGTACTGTTGTTTTCCTGCCCATACACTTGCTCCCTGTTTATGCATCCTAGGAGTGCCCCCTTTTGTTGTCAAGGTGAAAGCCTCCTCTTTTACTGACTCTCCTTTGTTTTCTTGACATCATTTTCATTTTTAGAATCCGATCCTAATTCCCCTTCAATCTCTGAGATAACCTTTTTTTGAAGGCCTGTAAGTTCTTCATAATATTTTTTTACCTGGCCGTAGAACTTTCCTGCGATTCGAAAGATTTTCGGAATATCTTCGGGACGAATAAAAATAAGGGTTATCACAAAAATAACGAGAACTTCGGGAAGCCCAATGTTAAACATCACAATACCCCCTTTGTTTATCTCAGAGTAGACGCCTGGGGTTTTTCCCCCAGTCGAAATATTTTGGCCACCAGAATCGTAAGGAAATAGAGCAGCAAGAGGGGAAGGGCAATCAAACATTGACTTACCGGATCCACCGAAGGGGTGATGATGGCGGCGATGATAAAAATAAGAACGATGACATAGCGGCTTGCCTTAAAGAGGGCGCGCCGTTCCAATAGCCCTGTACCTAAAAGAAAGAGCAATAAGAGGGGGGTCTGAAAAACGAGGACGGTCCAAAAAATGAATGAAACCACATACGAAATGTTTTGTCTAAGATTTAAAAGGATGCCCACGCTGTTGGGCAGAAAGGGGGGAGAGCCCAAAAATCGGATAGACCAGGGAATGATGTACCGATAAGCTAAAAAAGCTCCCCCACAGGCTAGCACAAAAGAAACGAGGAGTGCCAGGGTCGCCACGGTTTTCGTTTTTTTGTTCAAGGCGGGAAATACGAACTGAGCCCCATTAATAAGATGAATGGGAAAGGAGCATAAGAGGGCGAGGGTAGCGGAAACCTTAAGTTGTACAAGAAATCCCTCCGTTATGGTGGTAACAAAGAGCTTTGTGGAAAGTTCACTTTTAAGGGGCACAAAAAGCTCGGTAAAAATGGCAATAGTCTGTTCATAGTATACGAAGAGAACCACAAAAAAACAGGCGTACACAACAAGAGAGACGATGATTCGTCGCCGTAATTCTTGCAGGTGCTCCAGGAAGCTCATCTCTTTTTGAGGGTTTTGTTTACTCATAGGCGACCTTTAATTACTTCAAAATTCTATGTGTTTCCTTCCCACAGAAAATAGTTGCCTTATTACTGTGATAGGGGAAAAATAACCGTGGCTTCCCATGGTTATGGCCTCTTAGGGGCTGGATCTGTATCCCCCGGGCCTTAGTTCTTTTCTTTCGGTTCTTCCTTCTCTTCTTTTAGGGCCTTTTCGAATTCCTTCTTGGCCTGCCCCAGGGAACGGGCAAATTTAGGCAGGGCACTGGCCCCAAAAAGAATGAGGACCACGAGGGCAATAACTACCACTTCATTAAAACCGATCATACCAACCTCCTATAGATGAGTATACTAGGATAGGGTCAAATTAAAAAGGGAAAAGCCGACCCGGTGGATCCAGAGGCTAAGGCCCCATTTAGGCAGATAACAGATCTGGACCACAACTCCTGGATTTTCCACGCTGCCCCTTCAATTTAGAAAGGAAAGTCCTCTGGCCCGGGACTCTGATCGTTTCCCAGGGGGGCTACTTCCCCTTTCGGTGATTCTAGCTGGGGGTGAGCTTCCTCTGCCAGGGTATGTTCCCTGAGGCCGGCAACCGTGATCGCCTTCGGCTCTGCGGGACACACATGATGACAGGCCCCACAGCCAATGCAGATAGAACTTGAAAAAACTGGCTCCGGTAAGCCGGTACTTCCTATCATCATATGTACCGCCCCCGTCGGACAATGTTCTGCACAGGCCCCGCAGCGGGTTTTATTTTTTATCACGATACACCGTTCTCTAAGGAGTGTGGCGTCCCCAATCTTAATTCGTTTTTTTTCGAGAAGATTTATTTTTTGAAGTGCGCCGGTTGGGCAGACATCGGAACAGCGCTTACATTCATATTGACAATAGGAAACCCCATAATCAAGCTGGGGAATAAAGATGCCTCCCCCACCTGATTTCCCGAGGGATGGTTGTATTATCCGAACGGGGCACACCTCCATACAGAGTCCGCAGGCGGTGCAGTTTTCTCTTAAGTGACGAACCGATTGGGCACCGGGGGGAATAATGGGAACTGTGGAGCCTTCTGGGATTGCCGAAAGGCCTTCTATCGGTTTTCTAAGCAGCAGGGCTGCCCCCGTTACCCCAAGAATACCCAGGGACCTCTGGAAAAATTCAGCCCTGGTAAGCACAGGGGCCGATTTTTTCCCCTCTTCTCCAGAATAAACCAAAGGAAGGCCCTCTTCCTTTGGATGCGACGATTCCAATGCTGGCGAAGGCCCTTCCGTAGTGATGCTGGTGCCCTTGCCTGGCCCTCTTCTCTCATATTGAAGGGCTTCTACGGGACACTGGACTATACAGGCAAAGCAATAGGTGCAGCGACTTGCATCCAGCCGTTTATGAACCCCGTCGACACAGGAGGCCCTACACACGGTGGTACAGCGGCCACAGCGGATACAGTTTGTTTCATTCAACGTAATGTGAAAAAGGGCGTGTTTATTCAAAAAACCAAGCAGGGTCCCCACAGGACAGAGGTTTCCGCAGAACCATCGACTGGAAAAAAAAGAAAGACCCAGGATGACGATGAGAATCACCAGGGGAACAAGGACAGGGAGGATCACTACGGGGGATGTCCCTTGAGCGGGAAGGGGTCCGGGGAAGACGCCAGGGCTATGACGGCTTAATCGGCTAAAAATGGACCAAGGGTCAAGCCAGCCCGCTACAGCCATAAGCCCGGTGGCTCCTAGAAAAACGGTACCAAGGAGTATCAATCCCCGGAGTAGAGGTACGGCGGATGTGTATTTTTTTTGTTTTTTGGGTTTTATGAGGAAGATTATATCCTGAAGCGTTCCCAGGGGACACAGAAAAGCGCAATACCAGCGGCCGAAAAGGAGCGTGCCGCCGATAAGAAAAAGCAGCCACCCAAGGCCAAGCCACCAGATAAGGTTAAGGCTAAATGTAAAAAATCGTATAACAGAAGGAAAGGCCTGAAGAAAAGAAAGGATGGTAAGAAACCGCTGGGCCGCCATAGCCGAAACGGAAAAGCTGATGATTGCCCCCAGAAGTATTGCTCCGGCGAGCAGACGACGGATCCAGAAGGCAAAAAAGTAGCCGGAAGGGGTAGAACCAGTTTTCAGTCTCTTCATAGTGTGATGCGACGAATATCAAGCTGATTAATGTCTGCCTTTCCCAAGCCTCGCTCTGCACCGAGTTTGATATAATCAAAGCTGGCCGGTTCCTGGCCCAGGACCCGGGCCGAGACCGCATCGATTGCCACGATATCCCGGGAAAGGATCAGCATGTTCTGTTCACTGTAGCGGCTATTGGCGTACCCCCGGGGCCCTCCAGTAAGCATCACTTTTTCGGCATCCACAATGTTGAGGGTGGGTTTTCGATACAGGCATCCATCGGCGATACACTGATCCAGCCCTAGGCGATGATACTCTCCCCGGTCCCATACCATCCCCATAAGATTCTTCATGGCACAGGTCATCCCCGCCCCCGAATGATTTTTTAGGACCGGCACATTGATGAACACATCCGCCTGAAGGATAAGTTCGTGGACGCTTGTTTTTTTTAACCGCACTGCCCCCGGTATAGAAACTTCCTGGTAGTAGGAAGGACTGTCTCCCGGCACCACGATGGCCCCTGCTTGTCGGGCGTAACTTTCTATCTGGGAGAGCCGATACGAGGTTGGTCCATGGTCGCAGGAATGGTCAAACACCCATACTTTGGAAGCCCCGGCGGCAAGACAGTGCTCCACAAGCCGCTGGATCAATACAGGGTTGGTATTCGCAGCGACCCGGGGCTCCTGACTCCAGCCGATGTTGGGTTTTATCACCACCGTTTGTCCTTTGCGAATAACGGTGCTGAGCCCTCCAAATTCCTTTAGGGCCCGATCAAGCCGGGAGGCCTGGGTACCTCCCCGTACCGCTATGATGTCAGGGAGCTTTTCCCCGGTATTTGACGAAGTGTTTTCCTGTGCCAAAAGATTCTCCGGGAATTGAAGCCTTTTGATAAAGAAAACTCCTACCCCTATAGCGGCGCAGCGTTTTAAGAATTCCTTTCGATCCATGTTTCCCTCCCGATCCCAGGGAGAACTCCCTGGGGAATTGTGGGGACTACTCTACTATACAGTTTAACGGATTTTTACCACCCCTCATATACTATTTAGTGATTTTTATTGCCTGATTTTGTAAGGATCGTATTTTCCTGTAGCATTGATAAAAAACTAGGATACAGCTGTAGTAATGATGGGCCAAAAGAGTCCTGTTTTGTCCATAGGGGTGTGCTAATTTCTCCATATCGGGAATAGAATAGGAGGGGTACCCTTGATACTAACATTCGTTCAAAGGAGGATCGTATGAAGAGAATTGTTCGGTATGTGGTGGGTGCCCTACTGAGTATGGGGCTTATAGGGCACGTGATTGCCAGTGGAGCCGGTGAGCAAGGTGCCCCTGGGAAAACTCCTGCTGCTACTTCTGCAAAGGCCCCGGTGAAGTTGAGTTTGCTGATTGATAATCAATCTCCTACGGAAGGTTTACGGGCCGTAGCCGCAGCGGCGGAGAAGAAATTTAATATCAAGATTGTGTTTAACCTCAGGCCTGGTGGATCAGAGGGGGATAATGTGGTAAAGACTCGCCTTGCCGCGGGTGATATGGATGACCTGTGTGTTTATAACTCTGGTTCCCTCTACATGGCCTTGAACCCTGCAAAACACTTTGTGGATTTAACCGATGAACCCTATATGGCAAATATTTTGGATTCTTTTAAGCAAACCGTTTCGGTGAATGGACGAGTATATGGAGCACCAAGCGGAGAATTGACTGCTGGTGGTTGGTTTTATAACAAGAAGGTGTATGCGGAACTTGGCCTTAAGGTTCCCAGAACCTGGGCGGAACTCATGGCCAATTGCGAAAAAATAAAAGCCGCGGGGAAAATACCAGTGGTTGCTTCTTATAAGGATGACTGGACATCCCAGCTTATTCTGCTTGCGGACTATTACAATGTGCAAGCAAAGTATCTCAAATTTGCGGATGATTATACCGCGGGGAAGGCAAAATTTGCAACCACCCCTATTGCACTCCGGGGCTTTGAAAAATTACAGGAAGTATATATTAAGGGGTATATTAATAAGGATCCCCTTGCTACAACTTATGAGCAGGCTTTAAAGATGTTGCTTGATGGCCAAGGAGGGCATTATCCTATGTTAGCTTTTGCTCTTCCTAATATGCAAGCAATAGATCCTGAAAAGGTGAAAGATATAGGTTTCTTCGGTCAACCTGGAGATGATGTGTCCAACAATGGTTTAACTGTCTGGATCCCTGGTAATATTTCTATCTATAAAGGAAGTAAAAATATTGACGCCGCGAAACAATTTATTCGGTTCTGTCTATCTGTAGAAGGATTTGCCATTTATATGGCAGCTCAAAAGCCAACAGGTCCTTTTGCTGTCAAAGGGATAACATTACCTGATGATATTTTGCCAGCAGTAAAAGATGTGCTTGTTTACGTCAACAACAACAAAACAGCCCCTGCCCTGGAATTCCTTTCTCCCATCAAAGGACCAAATCTTCCCCAGATTTGTGTACAAACCGGTATTGGTATAAAGAGCCCCCTGGAGAGTGCGAAGGAGTATGACCGGGATGTGGAAAAACAGGCGAAGCAGTTAGGTCTGCCTGGCTGGTAAAAAATGAGGGCTGTTGCCTTTCAGGGCGGCAGCCCTATTTAATGCAAAGTTGTATGTAACTTTAAACAAAGGATTACCCTATGCGTTCGGTTGTACATATTGAACGGGAATATTCTTATTTTTTTCTTTTGCCGGCGACTCTTGTTTTTGGAGTCCTGTTTTTTGTGCCGGTCCTATTATCTTTTTTCTTTGCCTTTACCCGTTGGACCCTTACAGAATGGAACCTGGTAGGTTGGGATAATTTTATTACCTTTTTCTCTGAACCCTCTTTAAACATTGGTTTTCGGAATACCCTGCTCTATGCGGTTTTTACCAGCGGCCTGAAAGTTATTCTGGGATTCTTACTGGGGGCTTTTCTGTGTGGTCCCTTACGAACCCGGGATTACCTTCGATCTATTATTTTTTTCCCTACCATATTGAGTACCATTGCAGTGGGAATTACCTTTTCTACCTTGATGCATCCCAGTAAGGGCCTTATCAATGGGGTACTTCAATTGATCGGAATCCCTGGCCCAGATTGGCTTGGGAATCCTCACCTGGCCCTTTTTTCGGTTATCCTCGTGGATGTCTGGAAAGGTGTAGGTATGGCCACGGTGATATATATTGCGGGAATTAATGCTATTCCTAAGGATTACTACGAGGCTTTGATGATCGATGGGGGATCCAGTTTTCACAAGGTGTGGTATATCACCTTGCCCTTGAGCCGACCCGCAATGAATTCGGTGATTCTCCTTTCCTTTATTGGTGGGCTCCGTTCCTTCGATCTTATCTGGACTATGACAAAGGGCGGTCCTGGTTTTGCAACGGACCTTATTGCATCGATAATTTACAAGCAGTATTCAGGGGGCTTTTATGGCCTTGCCACCGCAGGAAACGTCATCCTGTTTATTCTTATTGCCATTCTGGTGGTGCCTTTAAACCGTTTCCTTACCAAAAGTGAGGTAGCCCTATGAAACACTTTCGGTCAAACTCTAAAAAATCCCTTCTTTCCTTGGGCGAATTGATAGCCCTTCTTCTTGTTACCCTTGTTTTTGGGGTTCCCCTTTTGTTTGTGTTCTTTCAGGCTGGGAAGACGGGCCCCGAAGCGGCGCTCCAACAATTTGTGCCACCTCGCCATCCCCAGTATCTTACCAATCTGCAGGAAGTACTCCGGACTTCAGACTATATGATGGTTCGGGCTTTTATAAACAGTACGGTACTGACGGTTTTTTCGGTCCTTTTTCTCATCGTAATTTCTTCCATGGCGGGTTTTGTGATGGAACGGCGCTCCCATCGACCGGTGGTTTCGGCCTTTCACTTTGTTATTTTGTCAGGTCTTATGGTGCCTCCTTCTGTAATTACCACTATCTGGATATTGAAGGCGCTCCATCTCTATAGAACCTTACCGGGACTTATCCTTGTGGAAATAGCCCTGGGCCTTCCCTTTTCTGTTCTTTTATATCGAGCCTTTCTGGTTACTATTCCCAGAGAACTGGATGAAGCCTCGTTTATCGATGGCTGCAAAGGAAGTACCCTGTTCTGGAAAATTATCTTTCCGCTTCTTCAGCCGGTGAGTACCACGATTCTAATTCTGTCAGGGGTTACTATTTTTAATGACTTTGTTAACCCCCTCTATTTCTTACCCGGTGCGGAAAATGCCACCATTCAGCTTACGTTGTACAATTTTATCAGCCGTTACAATACCCAGTGGCACCTGCTTTTTGCAAATGTATTGCTTATATCTATCCCTCCACTCGTTCTATTTATCTTCTTTAATAGAAGAATTGTAGAAGGTATGGTGGCGGGCTCCATAAAAGGATAAAGAAGTAAAAATTGTCGACCTCCCGGTTGACTCTTTATAGGAGGAGAAATACATGATCACCGTACTACAAACTACCTGTAATTATGAGCCCTGTCCGTTGGGAATTGATACGCCCCAGCCAGTATTTGGCTGGGCCCTTGCTACCGAAGAGCCGGGGATTATGCAAACCCATTATCGAATTCAGGTCTCTTGGGATGCTCATTTTAACATGCTCCTCTGGGATTCCCGCTGGGTAAAATCTTCCCGGTCTCAAGGCATTTCCTACGACGGTCCTTCGCTTCGGTCCCGGCAGCGCTATTATTATCGGATTGCGGTACGAACCAACAGAAAAGAAGAAAGTTCCTGGAGCGAGACCTCATGGTTCGAAACTGCTTTTATTAACGAATCTTGGCCCGCTCCCTTTATTGCTATTGACGAAAAATCCCAGCAAGAAACATTTTCTCGTCCCCAATATCTTCGTCGGGTGTTTAATATTGAGGCTGCACCAAAAGATGCCCGACTTTATGTGACGGCCCTAGGTTTATACGAGGTATACCTCAATGGGAAGCGGGTAGGGGATGCTTATTTTACACCGGGCTGGACAAGTTATGAAAAACAGCTTCAATATCAGACCTACGAGGTAGGCTCTTTGTTGCAACCAGGAGTGAATGTGGTTGCCATCGTTCTTGCTAATGGTTGGTACCGAGGATATCTTACCTGGTTCAATGAGTCTGCATTATATGGGGAACGTCTGGCGGCTTCCCTTTGTCTTTTCGGTAGTGCTAACGATGTAACGCCTCTCATAACAACCGATGCCCAATGGAAATGGACCTGGGGGCCCCTCGAATACGCAGAGCTCTACCATGGAGAGCGTTACGATGCCCGCAAGGAGATTCCCCAGTGGTTTACCGATGCGGCTTACGAAGGATCGAAAGGTGCGTGCCGGGTGACCGAGGCTCCTCCATGCAAGTTGGTAGCCCAGGCGGGACCCCTTGTGAAAAAGCAGGAAACCCTGAAACCGATAGCCTTTTTTGTGACTCCTCGGGGGGAACGGGTACTCGATTTTGGCCAGAATCTCACTGGCTGGGTACGGTTTACGGTTGCCGGTGCATCAGGAAGTCGGGTGGTACTCCGTCACGCAGAGGTGCTGGACAAGGATGGTAATTTCTACACGGATAATCTCAGGAAGGCAAAAAACACCATCGAATACATTTGCAAAGGGGAAGGGGAAGAGACCTTTGAAGCTCGATTTAGTTTTCAGGGGTTCCGGTATGTACAGGTCGTTGAATGGCCGGGAGAGATACACCCAGAGAATTTTGCTGCCCAGGTACTCCATTCGGTTATGGAAGAAACCCTTGAGTTCTCCTGCTCAAATCCGATGCTAAACCAACTTCATCATAATATCCAATGGGGCTGGAAAGGTAATAGCCTTGATGTACCTACCGATTGCCCCCAACGGGATGAGCGGCTTGGTTGGACCGGTGATGCCCAGGTTTTTATAGGAACCGCGAGTTACCTTAGGGATGTTCGTTCCTTTTTCAGAAAGTGGCTTGCCGATCTTGCCCTGGATCAATTACCCAATGGAGGCATGCCCTTTGTCATTCCCGATGTGCTTTCTCGAGCTAAAAGCCAGGATCCTAATTTTAAGGGGGCCCATTCATCTACTGGCTGGGGGGATGCGGCAGTCATTTGTCCCTGGACGCTCTATGAACGCTATGGGGATCGGGAATTACTTAAAAAACAATACCCCTCTATGAAACAATGGGTTGAATATATCCGCTCTGTTGCCCGAGGAGGACTTTTGTGGCGGGATGGTTTCCATTTTGGGGACTGGGTTGCCCTGGATGCAAAGGAGGGGAGTTACTTTGGAGCAACCCCCAATGACCTTGTAGCGACGGCTTTTTATGCTTATTCGGTATACCTGCTTGCTCTTGCTGCACAGGTATTGGGCTATAAAACTGATGCTCGCCGCTACCAGGCGTTACACGAAGCGATTGTTCGGGCATTCCAGAAAGAATTTATCACTCCTAACGGAAGGCTTGTATCCCCCACCCAAACCGCCCACATTCTGGTACTCGTATTTAATCTGGCTCCAGAGAAACACCGAAAAAGAATTCTGGAAGACCTTGTTGCTATTCTTGGCCAGAGTAACAATCATCTAACCACCGGTTTCTTGGGTACCCCCTTTATTTTGAAAGCCCTGAGTGAGCATGGCCGAACCGATCTGGCGTATAAACTGCTTCTTCAGCAGGATTATCCTTCCTGGCTTTACCAGATTACCAAAGGAGCTACCACCATCTGGGAACACTGGGATGGTATTAAGCCCGATGGGTCTTTCTGGAGCCCTGAGATGAATTCCTTTAACCATTATGCATACGGGGCTGTTGGTCAGTGGATGTATGAAACCCTTGGGGGGCTTCGGTTTACCCATGATGAGGAGGGACACCCTCTTTGCCTTATAGCACCTCAGCCTGGGGGTGGTATTACGCAGTCCATGGTGCAGTACCATTCGGTGTATGGTAGCATCACCGTATCATGGCGTTGTAAAGGAAATATCCTGAACCTGGAAGTTACCCTTCCTCCAAATGTTCAGGGATTACTTCGGTGGCCAGGGAAGAAAATCAGAAGTGTAAATCCCTGGCCTCTCCATAAATCAGGGTGGCTGAAACTGCGGGAACCCCAGAAATCTGATTCTGTGTTAGAATTGCAAATGAGTTCAGGAAGGTACACATTGGTAGGAGAGATATAATGAATGTGGAATATTGGTTACACCATCTTACCCTCGAAGAAAAGGCGGCATTGTGTTCCGGAAAGGATTTCTGGACAACCAAGGGAATAGAACGGCTTGGGATTCCGTCCTGGATGATGACCGACGGGCCCCATGGCTTGCGGAAGCAATCGAGTGATCCCGATCATGTGGGACTCCACGAAAGCGTACCGGCTACCTGCTTTCCCAGTGGAGTAACCTTAGCTTCAACGTGGGATAGGGACCTTTTGGAAGAAATCGGCCGGGCCCTGGGGGAAGAAGCCCGGGCAGAAGGTGTTGGTGTTCTCTTGGGGCCAGCGGTGAATATTAAAAGGCATCCTCTGGGGGGGCGAAATTTTGAATATTTTTCAGAGGATCCCTACCTAGCTGGAGAGCTCGCAAAACACCATGTAAGGGGTGTGCAGTCTCAGGGCATAGGCACGAGTATTAAACACTTTGCGGCGAATAATCAGGAAACTCATCGGAACACTATCGATACCATCGTGGATGAGCGCACATTACGGGAAATCTATCTTCCCGCCTTTGAGACGGCTATACGAGAAGCTCAGCCCTGGACAGTGATGGCCGCCTATAACAAACTGAATGGTACTTTCTGCGCAGAGCATCCCTGGCTGCTCCAAAAGGTCCTCCGGGAAGAGTGGGGGTTTCAGGGGGTGGTTCTTACCGATTGGGGAGCCTGTAATGATAAGATTGCCGGGCTTATTGCCGGTCAAGATCTCGAAATGCCCAGTAGTCGGGGGCTTACTGATACTGAGGTAGTAGCCGCGGTTCGTTCCGGTGTTCTAGACGAAACGGTCCTCGATCGGGCCTGCCGGCGTATCCTGGAATTGACGGCAAAGGTTATGGCGACGCAAAAAGCTGCATCTCAATCATCCGCGGGTTTTTACAGCTATGACCGAGATGCCCATCATGAATTGGCTCGCCGTGCGGCCCGGGAAGGGGCGGTGCTTCTTAAAAATGAAGGGAACCTTCTTCCTCTTTCTCTCCATTCTTCGGTGGCCTTTATTGGTGCCTTTGCTCGATACCCCCGATATCAGGGTGGAGGAAGTTCTCATATTACCCCCACTCAGCTTGATACGGCATTGGCGGCAGCACAAAAATTAAAGGGCCCCTCTATCCTCTATGCCGATGGGTACCGTCTTGATCAGGATGATCCTGACCCGGGACTTATTCAAGAGGCCTGCGAAGTAGCTAAACAAGCGGAGATGGTGGTACTCTTTATAGGGCTTACGGATCGCTACGAATCGGAAGGCTACGATCGGAAGGACCTCTCCCTTCCGAAGAGTCATGTGGCCCTCCTCGATGCCCTGTGTAAGGTGCAGAAACGGGTTGTAGTGGTGTTGAGTAATGGAGCCCCTGTCGAAATGCCCTGGATAGACCAGGTTCCTGCGGTACTTGAAACCTACCTTGGGGGGCAAGGATGGGGAACGGCTGTGGTGGATCTGTTGTTTGGGCGGGCCAACCCTTGTGGAAAGTTAGCAGAAACCTTCCCCATCAGTATTCAGGACACACCGGCGTATCTTAATTTCCCTGGAGACCGACGACGGGTGGAATATCGGGAAGGAATTTTTATAGGCTATCGCTATTATATAAGCGTAGGCCGGCAGGTCCTTTTCCCCTTTGGGCATGGGCTATCCTATTCTCATTTTGAGTATAGCAATCTCCGGGTATCTAAGTCTCAATTCTCTGATAACGAAGAAGTATTGGTTCAAGTTGATGTGACTAATCGGGGTCCTTTACCTGGAAAAGAAATAGTGCAACTGTATGTGATACCCCCACAGTCTACTGAAGTAGTACGACCAAAACAGGAACTTAAGGGCTTTGCAAAGCTTTCCCTCGAGGTTGGAGAAACAAAAACTGCCCAGTTTTCATTAAACAAGCGCTCTTTTGCCTACTGGTCGGTGGATCATCATGATTGGGTGGTAGAAACGGGAGCATATACTCTTGCAGTGGGAGCCTCGAGCGTAGATCTACGGCTTAGCGCTGTGGTTCGTTGTATCTCTACCACTCCCTCTGTGCTGCTTCCCCTTGATATGAATAGTACCATCGCCGATCTCGAAGGTTTTCCCGAGGCGAAAGAATTTGTTTCCCGAATTCGGGAAACCTTTTTCAAAATGTTTGGTGCTCCTAATCCCGATGATCCCCAGGCGCTGATTATCACTTCCTTTATTGAAGAAACACCCCTCCGAAGTATCGTACGGATGGTCCCAACCGTGAATCCCATCGAATTACAGTCCCTACTAGAAAAAATCAATAAAACTACCTAAGCTACTCGCAGTACCGGTGGGCGTTAGGTGTTCCTGATTAGGGCCCTGGGCCCACCGGTTGTTCTGAGGAGGAATAGGTATGCGCTTTGATATGCTCCATCCGGCGGATCAAATTGTGATGATCATGGAACGGGTATACCAGTATGGTATGACGACGACTTCGGGGGGAAACCTTTCTATAAAAGATGAAAATGGAGATATTTGGATCAGTCCCGCGGGGGTTGATAAGGGATCGCTACGGCGGGAGGATGTGGTATGTGTGAAGAAAGATGGCTCAGTGGTGGGGCACCATCGTCCATCCAGTGAATTTCCCTTTCATAAAACCATCTATGAACGGCGTCCAGATCTGGGGGCTATACTCCATGCTCATCCACCGGCCCTTGTAGCCTTTAGTATCGTGAGGAAGATACCCCTTACCACCCTTATCCCTAACGTACAGCTTGTATGTGGTCCGGTAGCCATGGCTCCGTATGCGGTACCGGGGAGTCAGGAACTGGGGGAAAATATTGCCGCCGTGTTCGAAAAAGGAATCAATACGGTGCTCCTCGAAAACCATGGTATTGTAGTAGGTGCCGCCGACCTCTTCAGGGCTTTTATGGCTTTCGAAACACTGGATTTTTGCGCGCGCCTTGAAATTTCGGCCCGTCGTATTGGGATCCCCCGGGCCTTAACACAACAGCAGATCGATGTAAGTTACCGGAAACAAGCGGTTCCAATGGAGGAATTCGAACCCCTGGGGATAACAAGTGAAGAACGTTCTGCCCGACGGGATATGTGTACCCTGATCCATCGCGCTTATGATCAGGGCCTTTTCTCCAGTACCCAGGGGACCTTCTCCCAGCGACTTGAACAAAATGACTTTATCATTACTCCCTATGGGAAAGATAGAAAATACCTGGAACCGGAAGACCTTGTTCGAATCCAGAATGGCAGGAAAGAAAAGGGAAAAACACCGAGTCGTTCTGTCCTGTTGCATCAGCGGATCTACGAATTACATCCTCATATCAATTCAATTATTATTGCCCATCCCCCATCGGTGATGGTCTTTGCGGTAACAGAGGCCCGTTTTAATTCTCGGACCATACCAGAAAGTTATATCTTGTTGCGCACTATTCCCACAGTGTCCTTTGGATCAACTTTTATGGACCAGGAAAAGGTAGCACGGAGCTTTTCCAAAAAAACTCCTATTGTGATGGTGGAAAATGATTGTATTATTGTGACAGGCAGCACCCTCCTCAATGCCTTTGATCGACTCGAGGTGGCCGAGTATAGTGCAAAGGCTTTGATCGCTGCCAGTGAACTTGGAGATGTGGTGGCTATCAATGATGCACAAGTAGCGGAATTGGAGGCGGCCTTTCACCTGGACTAAAAAGAAACAATATCAGAATATGGAGTTTCCTTATCCCTGTGTGGCAGAATATAAAGAAGAAGGCCGTATCTTCATAGAGAGTAAGAAGGGCCTATCATGGTTCTGGGAGTGTAAAGGCTTGTATGTATAGGTAGAGGGTGTGCATATGCTGTTACAATGGTTTTCCCCCAAAAAGGCCTGCCCAGGACTGAATATCGAGAGTTGAAAATCTTCGTAAAGATTACTATGATTGAACCATGGAATTGGTAGAATGGAGTGATAAGTATTCCGTAGGGATTCCTGAAATCGATGAGCAGCATAAAAAATTATTGGATATAGCGAATCAACTTTTTGCCGCCTGTGTACAGGGAAAAGATGCCGCCCAAATGGAATTCCGTCGCATTGTAAAAGAGGCGGTAAAATATGTGCAAACCCATTTTTCTTTTGAAGAAGAACTGATGAAAAAGGCGGGGTATCCTCTCTATGCGGAACATAAGGCAGAGCATGCTGCCTTCGTTGCTAAAGTCCTGGAAGGGGTTCGGGATTTTGAAGGTGGTAAACCCTTTGTTCCAAACAATTTTGCCCGTTTTCTGCGAGATTGGACCCTGGAGCATATTGCTATTACAGATAAGCAATATGAAAACTGCTTAAAAGCCTATCTGGGACGAAAATGA
>ERZ795045.1003-NODE-1003-length-33221-cov-5.818127_pt1 | contig 33221 bp, 26 predicted proteins | sample MGYA00375129_ERZ795045 | MGnify/ENA primary metagenome ERZ795045 (study PRJEB30174, sample SAMN05720166) | activated sludge metagenome | isolation source: anaerobic digester from wastewater treatment plant | place: Japan | collected 2015-05-15 ...
CGAGCTCATCTCGGTGATCCCGCAGCGCCAAACGCTGGAGGACCTCTTCGTTCGCATCGTTCAGCAGGAGGAGCCTGCGGCAGTATCGGAGGAAAGCCGATGAGAATCAGCGCACTTGCCATCACCACGTTCCGCGAGGAAGTGCGGCGCAAGGTCTTTCTCTTCCTTCTCCTTTTCGCGGGCGTGATGATTGCCACGTCGTGGATCTTCAGCTTCTTCACCGGAAGCGAAGAGCTGAAAGTTGTCAAGGATATGGGCCTCACCTCCATCACCCTGGCTGGCGTTGCCATCGCCATGGTGATGGGGATCCGGATGCTTCCCGGGGAGATGGACAAGCGCACGATCTACACGATCCTGTGCAAGCCCGTCACGCGATCCGAGTACTTGATCGGCAAGTTCCTGGGTGGCGCGCTCACGCTGGCGGCCAACACCGTGATCATGGGCCTCGTCTTCCTGGTCGTTGTCTTCATCAAGAGCAAGCAGCTCGACCAGGCGATGGACTTCCGTCTGACCTACCAAATTGTCCTGGCCTACCTTCAGTTCTGCGTGCTCCTCGCGCTGACGCTGATGCTCTCCACCTTCGTGACGCCGGTCATGAACGGTTCCATCTCGCTCTTTGTGCTGATCGTAGGGAACCTTTCCGACACCATCGTGGACATCATCAACATGTCGAAGAGCGCCGTGGTGGAGATCGGCCTGCGTATTCTCTACTACCTGGTGCCCAACTGGCAGCACTTCAGCGTGCAGGATACGCTGGTCCGCGGTGAGGAGGCGGTGCCCCTCCTCTACGTTCTCAAGATCGCGCTCTATGGCATCCTCTACACGGCCATACTGATGGTGATTGCCACGCAGGCGTTCCGCAACCGGGAGGTATAAGATGCGGCCCCCAACGAAAACCTGGCCGTGGCTGCTGATCATCCCGTTGCTCCTTCTCGTCGCGGTCACGGACAGGAGTGTTTACGAGCAGAACCTGAAACGCGACCCCGTGACGAAGGAAGTGCTCTACGACTCGAACGGGCGTCCCAAATACAACTATCGCCCGATGAACACGCTGATCCTGCACCAACACGGGGAGACAAAAGTGGGTCTGGGCTCGTTCCAGAACCTGATCCCCGCGGTGCTCCTGGGGTTCAAGTCCGCCCTGGCCGATATCCTTTGGGTGAAGGCGGATGGCTACTTCCACACCGGGCGCTATGAGCGGATCATGCCCCTCTGCCACCTGATCACATGGCTCGATCCCAAGTTTCTGGAGGTGTACATCATCGGTGCCTGGCACATGGCCTACAACTTCATGGACAGGCGCTACATCCCCGCGGGCGTCGAGTTCCTCGATAAGGGCATCCATAACAATCCGGACGAGGCAGAGCTGCGCTTCGAGCAGGCGAATATGCTCCACGACAAGGCGCAGGACTTCGAACGGGCAGCCGAACGCGCGCGCGAGGCCAACGATATGAACCTCCAACCTGCGGGCAAGCGACACTTGCTTGCCCACGCCCTGGAGAAGGCCGGCCGCATCGATGAGGCGATCATGGCCTGGGAGGAGTTCATCCAGGAGGAGGAGGCCGCCGGGAACTGGCAGATGGCCAACGTCTCCCGCCATAACCGCGACCTGACGATCTGGCGGCGTGAGGCCCGCAAACTGCGCGCCGAGGATCCGCTGCACGTGGAGTTCGACATCAAGTGGAGCGTCCCCAAGCGGCGCGTCGTCCGCATCGAGGGCACTACGAACCTCCCAGAGCTGACAAAGGTGAATGTCCAGCTCCGCGATAAGGGCTACGAGCAGATCCTTCGTGACCACCCGCAGGTGCTGTGGCAGGTGGCCAACACCTCGCTCTACTGGGACAACTTCACCGTCAAAGATGGCAAGTGGTCCACCTGGTACAAGAGCGGCAACCTCATCGTGGATCGCCTCGACCTGGGCTCCGAGCCCGCCAAGTATCCCCTCAGGTCAGATGAGTACGAGGTGGTGATCACGGTCAACCCGCGTACCGAGCCGATCATCGTGCAAGATATCACGGGATGGGACGGCGAGGGGATCACCGGCCCGCATGTGCAGGAGATCGACGGCGTGCGGATGATCCGCAAGGTGTTCACCATCACCCGTGATGAGCTCCTCGGGGTAACGCAGGTGACCCAGGCCAACTAGCTGCCATGCAAAATGGGCGTGGCCGGCCCCAGGGGCCGGCCACGCCCATTTTAGTCACACCGGGTTACCCGAAACGCTGGGGCACGGCCGCGAGAATCACCGCCGCGGCTGCCTGAGGCTCCAGGTGCTGCGTGTTGATCACCAGGTCATACCCGGTCACATCATCAATCGCCTTGTCGAACAACGCGCGGACGAACTCCGCGCGCTCTCGGTCAGATCGGCGGCAGAGCCGCTCCGCCTCGCTCTTCGAGATTCCCTCGCGCCGGGCGATCCTCTCCACGCGCTGCTTCATCGGCGCCACGATGCGCACATTCAGCGCGTCGGGGAGCAGCCAGTTCGTGCCCCGGCCGATGATAATCGCGTTGCCGAGCCGGGCGATGGTCAGAACCACTTCCGCCAGGTGGCGCCGATAGCCCGCCTGCTCCATGCGCTCGCCGAGCAGCTGGTCCACCATGGCGATGATTTCCGAGTGGGCGCGCTCGTCCACGCTCTCCACCATGCGCATGCGCACCTGGGCTGAACGGGCGATCTCCTCCACGATCCGCCGGTCCCAGATCTCCCAGCCAGTTGCCTCGTGGAGATGTTGCGCAGTCTCACTGCCGCCGCTCCCCAGCACGCGTGAAAGGGTGATCACGCGCCGCATCGCCTCTTGGGGGGTGGCAGGCATCTCGCCGCGGCGCCGCTGAGTGAGTTGCCACTCCTGAATACGGCGCGCTACCAGGTCGTCGAACTCCTCTCCCACGATCCGCATCGCACCCTCCCTTCCTCGGTGGACCTGCTCAGGAGCCACGATTTCAGGGGATTTCACGGCACGATCTTGTAGCCGACGCCACGAATGGTGAGGATGTGCCGCGGGTGGCCCGGGTCCTCCTCAATCTTCTCGCGCAGCCAACGGATATGGACATCGAGAGTACCGCGATCGACGTAGTCCGCCTCGCTCCAGATCTCCGCGTAGAGATCCTGGCGCCGGTGAACCCGTCCCGGATGGGTGATCAGCACCCGAAGGAGGTCAAACTCTTTCGGGCGCAGTTCGACAGGCCGGCCATGCACCTCGACAGTGCGGGTGACGGGGTCTAGTACGATCTCTCCTGCGACCAGTTGTCCCTGGGGCTCCTCACCTCTCTCCTGGTCACGAACACGAGCGCGCCGGAGAGCCGCTTTCACCCGGGCCAGCAACTCCTGAATCCCGAACGGCTTGGTGATGTAATCGTCGGCACCCACCTCGAGGCCGACGACTTTGTCCATTTCACTGTCACGGGCGGTGAGCATCAGGATGGGAACCGTGCTCGTCCGTCGCATGGTGCGGCAGACGGCCAGCCCGTCCGTGTCTGGCAGCATCAGATCCAGCAACACCAGGTCTGGCTCGCGTTTCGCGAAGGAGTCGAGCGCTTCTTTGCCAGTCCGAGCGATCGTCGTCTGGTAGCCTTCTTGCCGAAGGGTGAAGGCAAGACCATCGGCAATGCCCTTCTCATCCTCGACAATCAGTATGCGGCTTGCCATAATGACCTATTCAACCACGATGCCCATCCGCTCCTTCACCTGGCGTACCGTCTGTTCGGCCACAACCCGGGCGCGAGAGGCGCCCTCACGCAGAATGCGGATCACCTCGGCGTCATCCAGGCCCTCGTAGCGCTCCTGGAACGGCCGGAGGTGCTCGATGATGACGTCCGCGAGATCGCGCTTGAACTGCGCATAGCCCACCCCACGATACCGCTCCTCTAGCTCCGAAATGGGGATGCCGGACATCAGGTGGTAGATGGTGAGGAGATTCGAGAGCGCCGGCTTCTCCTCATGGTAGAGAATTTCGCTCCCGGAGTCGGTCACCGCGCGGTTGATCTTCTTCCGGATCACATCCGGGGTATCGGTGAGCGCGATGTAGTGGGCGGGCCGCGGGTCGCTCTTGCTCATCTTGCGGGTCGGGTCACCCAGGCTCATGATCCGGGCTCCCACCTGGCCGATGAGCGGTTCAGGAACGACAAAAGTCTCGCCAAAAGCGTTGTTGAAGCGAATCGCCAGGTCGCGGGTCAACTCGATATGCTGCTTCTGGTCCTCGCCCACGGGCACGAGCTGCGTGTGGTAAAGGAGAATATCGGCCGCCATCAACGTCGGGTAGGTGAACAGTCCAACGCCAACATTCTCGCCCTTGGTGCCAGACTTGTCTTTGAACTGCGTCATGCGGCTCAGCTCCCCCATGTATGTGAGGGTGCCGAGTAGCCAGGCGAGCTCCGTATGCTCCTTCACATGGGACTGGATGAAGAGGATGCAGTGCTGGGGATCCAGGCCGGCCGCCAGGTAGGTTTTTGCCAGGTTGATCGTGTTGGCGCGCAGCGCCTCGGGATCCTGGCGCACAGTGATGGCGTGCAGGTCGACGATGCAAAAGTAGTTGAACGTTTCGTGCTGCAGGCGCACCCAACGTTGGATCGCGCCCAAGTAATTCCCGATATGGATCACGCCCGAGGGCTGAATGCCTGAGAAAACAACCTTCTTCATGGTGCCTCCGACACAACTTGTTTTCGCTTGATGCCACGCATCCCCATCAGCCATGTATCGAGAGCCCGGCCGAAGGAGAACGCGATCAGGAGCGCAAGCTCCGGCATCTGTTCCAGCGACAAGATCAACCACTGCATCAGCAACCCCGCGCTCAACGCCTGCAACGCCCCGGGCAACAGCAGCAGAAGGAGCGCGCCCGCCGTCACTCCACCCACGATCACCACCATCGCACCCATGAAGAGCACCCACTCCACGCGGTAGCGTCGCGCCTCCTGTGGAGGCGCCAGGCACACCAGGTACTCCGCCAGCAACTCGCGAACGCGGTGGAACTCTTCCCTGGATGAAAACACCATCACCGTGAGCGGGAACCAGGGCCGCTTGCGCGAGTAGACCCGCACCACGCCCGCCGCCGGATCGGCGATGGCATGGGAGATCTGCCGCCAGGGCACGAACGTCATGGGGGAGGTGTGAATGCCGCGCGGGGTGATCGCCTTCGCATCCGGTGTTCTGAGAGGTTGGCTTAAGCCCGCGCTCACCGCCGCGGCCACAATGGCGCGCCAGACCAGGTCCGCCGCGTAGAGCGTGCCAGCCACCTCCCCCGGGTGGATGAGCGCCACGATCACCATCGCCGCGACCATCGCGGCTACGACGGTGCCGGCGGGAAGCATCCAAAGCAACTGCCACCAGCCAGCCGCCAGCGCGAGCGTGCCGCGCCGGCGCACGCGTTGGAAAAGCGCGCCCTCGGGAGGCCAGGTCGCCCACGCGGTGAGGTCGCCCTCGGTGAGGAACCACCCCATGACAAACCCAACCCCCATCGCCAGCACCTGGAGCCCGACGCGCAGCCGCCCGCTCGCGACCTCCCAGTATACCGGCTGATGTTGAAGCAGAAGGACGACGCCCAGTGCCAGCAGCCAGGGCAGACCTCTTGCCAGAAAGGCTTGCCTGCTCCGTGGACGCCTTCGCGCAACGCGCTCGTCCACGGGTGCTCCCAGTGATTCCATGGTCCGCCCGCTGCCCCTCTACCGGAAAAGAGTGTCGCTCAAACGACAACGGCCACAGGCGCTCCTGGCTGCCTGTGGCCGGAAAGACCTCTCCTACCGGACCGGCGTTCCTGCCTACCGTCCCCGGAAGCCCGGCGCAAGGACCCGGGCGGCGCGATCCGGCCCGTCGGCCCATCGCATACTGAGGTATTCTAGCATAGGCATGCCGCCCTGTCAAGGCAAGTTTCCCTCGCCCGCACGGTTCCCATTCCTTCCAATCTATGCTAAAATGAGATGGGTCGCCCGAGCCTCTCCTCTGGCTGGAGAAACCACTCGCGATCCGCTCTTGATATACGCGCCGGTGGCGGACACCTTTTCCCCTCCCCGGCGCCGACAGGGAGAGCTGATAGTGCCCATCCATTCCATCTTTGTAAACCGCGCGGACGACCCAGAGGCCGTCACGCTGCTTGCGCGCCTGCGCGCCCAAGGCCATACACGCCTGGAGGGTCTCACCATCGAGCGGGTCTACCGCCTTGAAGGCGATGTGGACCCCCAGAGTCTGATGCCGCTTTTCGTCAACCCCGTCTTCGAGCGCGGCACGCCGGAGACAGTGCTCGATCCGGCAGCCGGGCCAATCGTGGAGATCGGCTATCAAAGGGCCGTTACCGACCCAGAGACGCCATCCATTCTGGATGGCGCCCGTGCCCTGGGCGTGGACACGCTCGTCTGGGCGCGCCTGGCCCACCGGTATCAGTTCCTCGGGATCGACGAGGCCGAGGCCCGGCAGATCGCCGAGGAGGCGCTCTACAACCCGGTGGTCCAGGAGATCGTGCCCGCGGATCGCGTTTGGGACTCCCTGCGCCCCACAGGCACCCCGGAGCCGGTGCGCCGCATCTCGTTCGCGGGGATGTCGGAGGCCGAGCTACAGCGCGCCTCGGAGGAGAACTCGTGGTACGCTCCCACATGCCAGATGCTCGCGCTTCAGAAATATGAGGCGGAGCAAGGCCGGCCGTTCACGGATGCCGAGGTGGAGATCGTGGTCCAGAGCTGGAGCGACCACTGCTACCACACCACCTGGAAGAGCCTGGGCCTCTTCCAGAAGCTGATGGATGCCACCCGGCGTATCAACCACCCGCTCGTCGTCTCCGTCTTCAAGGATAACGCCGGCGGCATGCTCCTCACGGACGACTGGGTCATCACGATCAAAGGCGAGACGCACAACTTCCCGAGCGCCATCGCCACCTTTGGCGGCGTCGCCACCAAGCACGGGGGCGTCATCCGCGACACCCTCGGGTTTGGCAAGGGAGCCACGCCCATCGGCGGAAGCACGGTGATGGGCACCATGGACCCGCGCCTGCCGGACGCGGACGTGCCTGCCGGCGCGCTGCACCCGGGGCACATCGTGCGCGAGTCGATCCGCGCCACGGCCTACTATTGCAACCCGATGGGCATCCCGATGATGTACCCGGTCTACCGGTCGCATCCGGGCTACCCCAAGTGCCTTGCCCTTGGCCACTCCCTCGGTCTCGTTCCCCGAGAGTATGCCACGAAGGAACGCCCCCAGCCCGGCGACGCGATGCTCCTGCTAGGCGGGCGCACCGGGCGCGACGGCCTGCACGGCGCGACGGCCAGCTCGGCACAAATGACCGGGGAGACGGCCGAGAAAGAGGCTGCCGCCGTCCAGATCGGCCACCCGATCATCGAACGGAAGTTCATGGAGGCGATCCCCCACCTGCGCGATGCCGGCTGTCTGCGCACCATCACGGACCTGGGCGCCGGCGGGATCTCCTGCGCTGCCGGCGAGATGGGCGAGCACACCGGCGTGCGTCTTGAGCTCGACCGCGTGCCTCTAAAGGACCAGAGCCTCACCGCCTGGGAGATCCTCCTCTCGGAATCGCAGGAGCGAATGCTCGCCGCCGTGCCGCCCGAGAAGCTCGATGTCGCTCTGGAGATCCTCCGCCGCTTCGATGTGGAGGCCACGGTCATCGGTCACTTCACCGATACCAGGCGCTACGAGGCGGTCTGGCGCGGCGAGGAGGTCGTCAACCTGGAGATGCACTTCCTGTGGCGGTGCTGCCCCATCGAGCCCGCGGAAATCCGGCCACCCGCGCGCCTGCCTGGCCAGGAGTCGGAAGCACGCGTAGGCCGTTTGGCCCCCCAGGAAGTCACCCAATCCAGCCTGGCGGAGGCGCTGGAAGCCGGAAAAGCGGTCCTTGCCCATTACCACTGCTGCGACCAGTCGCCCGCAGGATTCCAGTTCGACTCGACGGTGCAGGGGCGCACCGTGATCGGGCCCTACGCCGGGGTCACAGGCCGAATGCCGACCCACGCCTTCGTTTCGGCGCCCGTGCGCGGCGAAAAGGTTGGCGCGGTGAGCACCATCGCCTACAATCCCTTCTATGGGGAGCTAGACCCAGGGGGAATGGCGCGCCTGATGATGATTGAGGCGATCTCGCGCGCGGTGGCCGTCGGCGTGGATCCGGAAGCGATCACCCTGTGCGACAACTTCTACACGCCGAAGGCAACCCCCGAATGGAACTGGGCGCTGGTGCAGATGGTGGACACGATCTCCGACCTCTCCGTGCGCCTGGGGACGCCCTTCATCTCCGGCAAGGACTCCAGCTCCGGCACGTTCCGCTCTTCCGATGGCCGCTCTATCGATGTGCCGCTCACCTTCGTGGTGGCAACGATGGGCCGGGTGCGCGATGTGACGCGCCTCGTGACGAAGCCACTGAAGCGCGCGGGGAATCACCTGGTGCTGCTTGGCCGCCTCGATCCGGAGCGTCTCGGTGGCTCGGTCCACCTCGATTGCCAAGGCCAGCGCGCGGGCGTTTTGCACGACTTCGGCCAGGAATGGGCCGCGGGTCTGAAAGAGAGCTGGGCACGGCTCCACGCGCTCACCCTGCGTGAGGAGAACCCGGTGCAAGCCGCCGCGGCGATTGGCGAGGGTGGCCTCTTTGCCCGCCTCTTCGAGATGGCGTACGGGGGCGGTTTGGGCGCCGCAATCGATCTCGCCTCGCTCGGGCAGGGCCCGCTGGAGGGACGTCTCTTCGCCGAGGCTATCGGCGCCTTTCTCCTGGAGGTGGACGCCGGCACCGATCCGGCGCTCCTCTTCGAGGGGCTGGAGTATCGCGTGATCGGCAGAGTCATCCCAGACCCGGAGATCGAGATCCGCGCTGGCGGCCACGCGGCACGCGCATCGCTCGCCGAGCTCGAGGAGGTCTGGAGCGCCCCGTTCCGAGAGGTGGTCGGGTAACCCTGGCCGGCCGGCAGAACGGGTAGGGATACCCATTGAATCAGGGTTGGACGAGAGAGGGGGCGGCCTTGCTGCCGCTCCCTCCCACTCTCCGCTCTAGGGAGGTGCAAGATCGTTACGCCAAAGATTGGGGTGCTGTATGCCCCCGGCATCAACTGCCATGAGGAGACGGCCTTCTCCGTCAATCACGCGGGTGGCCGAGGAGAGATCGTGCTTCTCGCCGATCTGCTGGAGGGCAAGGGCCGGCTGGATGACTATGCCGGCCTGGTAATCCCGGGGGGCTTCTCCTACGGCGACCACCTGGCCGCGGGGCGCGTCCTCGCTATTCACCTCATCGCCCGGCTCAAGGAGGAGCTACGTGCATTCACCGCGTCGGGCCGGCCCGTGCTCGGGATCTGCAACGGCGACCAGGTGCTGATGGAAACCGGCCTCCTGCCCAATGGGAGCGTCGGCGAGCGCGCCGGCGCGCTGACACAGAACCGCTCGGCGCGCTTTGAGAGCCGCTGGGTGCGCCTGCGGGTGCAGGAGACCGGCAGTTTCTGGACGCGTGGCCTGGAGGGGCGTATCCTGCGCATCCCGGTGGCCCACGGCGAGGGCCGTATCGTGCGCACTCCCAACGCGCAGCTCGTGCCCGCGTTCCTCTACGTGGACTCCGAGGGCAAGCCCACCGAGGAGTATCCCGATAATCCAGCGGGTTCACCTGGTGGCGTTGCCGGGCTCGTCGATCCCTCTGGCCTGGTGCTTGGGCTCATGCCCCATCCGGAGCGCGCGCTGCTCCCGGCGCACGGCTCTACCGACGGCCTTGCCCTCTTCCAGAACCTTGTCTCCTACTGCGCTACCCTGTAGCACCTCGCGCGTTCGCCACCCAGGCACGCGGAGCTGGTCATCCTGAAGGGGGCCTCTCTTCCAGCCTGCGGTGGCGCTACGCGTGGGCGCGGCGAAGGTGCGGGTAGCTATAGCCGACGCGATAGAGTTGGCCGGCCTCGGTGCGAATGGTCAGCGTTTTAAGGTTCACGCGCACCACCTGGCCGCGATGCGCCACTCCCGCCGCGTCCACAAACTCGACGGCGACCCCTGGATGCCAGGGAGTGCCTCCCGCCGGCTCCGGGAGCTCCTCCTCAAGCGGAGCAATCTGCGCGTAGGAGATCGGTACCCGGTATACCCTCTCGCCATCGCTGGCGGCAATCGTGTAGGTGCGCTGGTTCACACGCCGGACGATTCCCGTCACCCGCTGCCCCTGGCGGTCGGTAAACTGCACCGCGTCGCCCGCCGAGAAGGAGGGCGTTGCCGGCATGAGAGGCTCGCCATCGGCTCCGCGAAGGCAGGCGTGCCGGGTGGATGCCTCGCCCGCCGCGGCATGGCGCAACACCTCCTGTTCGTTGCCGGGGAAGAGCCCCTGCTCCACCGCGGCCTGGAGCACCGCCTGGTAATGGCGTTGCCACTCGCGCCCATGCGGCGGGACTGGACGCCGCCGGGCCTGGCGCATCGCTAGCAGATGTGCCCACTCATGGAGGAGGGTCAAGAGGAGATAGGGCTCCGGACGGTCGTTGCAGGGCAGGCGCACCCTCGCCTGGCCATCCGCGTAGATCGCCTTCCCATGGAAGGAGCGGCGTTCATCCACGAACTCGTAACGAACGCCCTGGTCCAGGGCAAAGCGCCTCGCCAGCTCTTGCACCTCGCGCGAGAGGAGCAGGCGCCTATAGGCCGCATGTACCCCACTCGCATCACTCATCCTCAATCACCGTGCCCTGACGGTCGATCTCCAGGTGGAGGACGCGCCCGGTGAGGCCCTGCCCGGTCCCAGCCCGCAGGAGGGCATCAGCTACGGCTTGCCCGCCGTCATCCACGAAAGCGGCAATCGTCGGCCCGCTACCGGAGAGCGCCGCGCCTCTCGCACCCGCGTCCAGCGCGGCCTGAATCAGATGGGGCATCTCTGGATACCCTCGGGTGCGGTAGGGCTGGTGCATGCAATCCTGCATCCCGATGCGCAACAGGTCCCAGCGTCCGGTAGCCAGCGCGGCAGTCGTCAGCGCGGCCCGGCTGAGTGTGAAGACGGCGTCGGCACGCGAGTAGGTATCGCTCAGGTGCCGGCGCGCGGCCCGAGTGCTGATCTCGAAATCGGGGATGTAGAGGACAACCGTCAGCCCCTCTGGCACTTGCACTGGCGCATAGCAGACGTGCGCCTCGTCCATGGCGCTAACCGCCAGTCCCCCAACCAGACAAGGAGTGACGTTGTCCGGATGGCCCTCAAACGCGGTCGCCATATCCACGAGCTCATCGCGCCCAAAGGGATAGCCGGCGAGCGCGTTGGCAGCCACGAAGCCCGCGGCAATCGCGGCGGCGCTGCTTCCCAGGCCACGTGCCAGCGGGATGGCATTGGTCTGGCGCAGGTGCACCGGCGGCAGCGGCCGCCCGAGGCGCTGATAGAGGCAGCGCATGGCGCTCAGAACCACGTTGGATTCGTCAGTGGGAATTGCGTCCGCGCCCTCACCAGTGACCTCGACCTCCGTTGCGCCTTCGGGACGCTCCTCGACCTCCAGCTCATTGTAGAGCTGAAGGGCCAGACCCAAGGAATCAAAGCCGGGGCCAAGGTTAGCCGTCGTTGCCGGCGCACGCACACGCATCTCTCTCTCCTCGCCGCGCTGTGTACACCGCTCCGGGCCGGTGCTTCCGCCCGGCCCGGAGCGACTGGTCGATAGACGAAAGGGCATCGCCCTCCTGGAAGCGCTCCCCCGGAGCGCTAAGGGAGCCCTCACCCAGAGGGGAGGGCAGCGGCCGGCTCTTCACGCGCGGTCACCTTTCCCTCCCGCAGTAACTCCTCTACATCCCGGTTCAGCGCCTTCAGAACGGCCTCGCCGCCCCCCACGAGACGCGACTGGATCACGCCCTTCTGATCCACCAGGACGAACACCGGGGCGATGATGATCCCGTAGGCGTCATTCAGCGAGAGCTTCTCATCCACCAGGTGGGGGAAAGTGATCTTTCGGCCCTTCAGCCACTTTGCGAGCGGCGTTGGCTTCATGCCGTCCGCGCTCACCCCGTAGATCGCGAGTGGCTTCCCTTTATAGCGCGCCCGCAGCTTCTCGATCGCCTTCAGATCATCCTGGGTAGAGCACCCATCCGTGGACCAGAAGACCAGGAGCAGATTCTGTTTGCCCTTCAGGTCCGCCAGTTTTACCAACTTGCCGGTAGTATCTCTTGCGGTAAACGCTGGCGCCCGGTCTCCCCGCCGCGCGGGCGCGGCGTGTGCCTGCGCGGCCAGCGCCACCACCAAGAAGGCTACCAAGCCTTTCCACATCTCGGCCTCCCTCATAGTCCGACACGGGCATGCCTACCGTCCTGGTACGTAGACAAGGCATACGCGCGATCGGTTCCCGCGCGTATGCCTTGTCGCTGCAAATCCCTTGTCTTTAGGCCGGCCGCCAGCCTCTTTCAGAAGCCCATGGCCGTGGGAGGAACTACCGGACCGCCAAGTTGGTAGCCGGAACCGACACCCATCGCGGGCAACGCCGGCGGGCCGGCCATCATACCGGCTTCCATGCCCGGCTCCATCCCCATGCCCGGCGCGCCTCCCATTCCGGGCGTGCCCCCGCCCAGCTGGGCCACTCGCTTGGGCGGCGCGGGCATCTTGCTGCGAATCACGCGCGCGCTCTTCAGCGCCGCGGACGCCTTGGCGACCCCCTGTTTGGCCCGCGCCTGTGCCTCGGGTTCATACTTCAGGGCGTCGCGGTAGGCGGCCAATGCCAGGTCATAGGCCTCAATCCTCATGAAGACATCAGCCATTTCAATCGATTTGACTGCCTTGGAGAGGTCGGCCGCCGGATCGTCCCCGCAGGGCGCTGCGCCGCTGGAAGCGGGCGCGCCGCCACCCGGGCCACCCATCTCCATCCCTGGCGGGCCACCACCCGGCCCCATGTCCGCTGGCATTCCTCCTGGCGGGCCACCTGGATCGGCGGGCCCGCCGGGCTCCATGGCGCCACCAGGCTCGCCAGCGCCGCCCGCGGGCGAGGCCGATGAGTCCTCTTCGCCACCGCTGCAGCCAACAGCAGCGAGGGCCACCATGAGCGCGATTAGCAGGAGTAGCATTCGTTTGAGTGACATCTATCGCACCCCCGGCTGGCAGGATGGTAAAGAGCCAGCCACGCGCATTATTCTACACGCGTCCTCCTGCGTCCTTCCGGAGCGCAAAAAGCACGGCTGGATCACGGCGGCGCGGGAGCGGCATCACGGGCTGCCAGCGAGTCAATCACGAAGCAGACGGCGCACGTCGCGCTCACCTTGCCGGCGCCGGGATCCTCCAGAAACCGCCGCGCATCCTCCAATGAGACGACCGGACAGGCGCGGTGGGCATCTGCGACGCCTACCGCACGCACGACCAGCGGGCGGGCGCCTACACGCGGGTTCTTCAGCGCCGCCTGGATGCTTCCCATGTAGCCCACCACCCCCACGTCTTCCGCATACTCCGCCGAGGCATGGGCTCCGTTATACACATCACGGAGCGCGGCATCGAGCAACCGCGGGCTCATGGCGGTGCGCACGTGAAGCCCCCGGGTATCCACGATCAGACCGGTAAAGGGGCCTCGCGCATCCGGTGGCGTCAGCAAGCCAGCCTCGGGCGTCGGCGGCAACGGGGGAAAGGTGCGCACCTGAGCCGGATCCGGCTCTACGAAGCGTTGCCCGGACGCGGGCGCCTGTGCGCCGGTCTTGGCTTCCGTCGCCCTGGGCAGGATCAACTGAAGCACCACCTGGTAGCGGCCGCCACTGACGGGCCCTGCGGCGATAACCTGGGCGCGCTTCACGAGAGCGGCCAACTCGGCGCCGCCCGCAGGGATCGCATACATGCCCCCATCAGCTGCCAGCCGGCTAAGAAGCTTTTTCAGGTTCCCCTCAGCCACGCGCGTCGCGGAGCTCTTCAGCTGGGCCGCAGTGGCCTTTTTCGATGTCGGCACCGCCGCCGTGACGCGCACATTCCCCTTCGACCAGTCAACGCGCGCGCCGAGATCGGCCACCACCTGGACGGCCGCGCGGACCGGAGAGGCCATCGCCAGGAAACCCGCCACCGCCGCGAGAAGGAGCGCCCATCGCCGGCTGCCTGCCTGCGCGCCACGCCTCATCACTGCGTTGACCGCAGCGCGCCTATTGCCGATCCCATAGCGGCACATCATCGCGGCCCTCCCCACCGTTAGGACTTCCCGCACCATCCGATTGTTCGCTCGCCTGGCCGGTAGTCGCCTGCTTCCTATCCCCTTCGGCGTGGATCGTCCCTCCGATAAGCGGGCCGTGAGAGCGTGATGGAAATGTGACGCTGGGCAGCTCCCCCACCGGGGTCCCACTCCTCACCCGACCAGCGTGCTCTTGCTCCGGGTGTACTGCAGCTCCACCTCAGCCTTGCGCTGCTCGAGGCAGGCCAGGCTAATCTCGATCACTTCCTCGGCCTCATAGGTGCTCATCGTGCCGATGGTGACCAGATCACAGTCGCGAAGAGTGCTCCAGACGAAGGAGAGGCCCGTCGGCGGGAGCAGCCGGCCGGCCGCAAGCGGCTTGATCGTCATCACCGGCTTCTTCGCGCTGTGGATGATCCTCTGGATCCAGTCGGTCTCCACCTGGCAGAGGAAGCCCGCCGCGTTGTAGGGGGTGATGTAGGTCTCCACATCCGCCCCGCACGCATCCGAGCACGTGATCGCCTCCGGGGCATGGCTGGAGAGCCCTGGCACCATCCCCGCTTCCCGCACGTAGGCCAGATGTTCAATCAGCTGCGGGCTCAGGCAGCGGTTCACCCGGTCGATGCGCGGGTCCGTGACGCATTGGTGGGGAAAGCAGAAGGTCGCCCCGAGCTCCCGGGCCTCATCCACGGATGCCTTCCAGGTGTCGGGATTGCCCGGCTCTTTGTACGTGGGCGTCGTCACCCACAGCATCGGCACGCCCACGCGCTGCTCCACCTCGCGCAGCGCCTCGGCGACGAACTGGCTCTGCATGCTCATGAAAGCGTTGCAGCCGCGGCGCGCAAACACTTCCACCACGCGCGCCATCTTGGCAGGCGTGTCAAACAGCTCCTTGATCAGTCGGTCTTTCGCCCTGCTGGTGTGCGAGTAGCCCAAGAACCAGTTGCTGCCACAGATCAGACGGGGCATCGAGACGCCCCCGACCATGGTACGCGGAAACTCCGACATCGTCACGCACTCCCGAAGCGGCCGAGAACCAACCCGGCCGCTCTTTCCCTCACCGCACACTCCTCGATTGAGGCCGTCTGCCGGGAACGCGCATCCCGCCTCCAGCCCCCCTACATCATTCCCTTGTTATGTAATCCCGCTCACTCTCCTCTCCCACTCTTCGGATGGCATGGGCGGCGCGGGAGGATTCTTCCAAATGCTAGGGGAGCATCGCGGCCGGCGCGAATAGATCTTCCAGCGCGGCCACCGGCCGGCCGTTCCGGGGCCGCTTCCTGATGAGAGAGGAGCCCTCACATGGAGTTCATGGACGTCCTTACCGCGCGTCGTTCGGTTCGGTCCTACACTCCCACCCCGTTGGATCGGGCCACGATCGAGAAGCTGATCCACGCCGCCATTCAGGCGCCCAGCGCCACGAACACCCAGCCGTGGGCCTTCGGCGTGATCACCGGCGTGGAGAGGCTGAAGGAGTATGGAGACCGGGTGAAGGCGAAGCTGCTCCCCGCTCTCGATCAGATGCCGGAGCTGGAGCGCTATCGCGACATGATCACCGATCCGAAATACAACGTCTTCCACGGCGCGCCTGCGCTAGTGGTGATCTACGGCAAGCCAGCGAGCCTGCTTCCGGAGATCGATTGCGCCCTGGCCGCTCAGAACCTGATGCTTGCCGCCGCGGCGATGAACCTGGGCACCTGCTGGATCGGCTTCGCCCAGGAGTTCTTCGACCCGCCCGCGGTGAAGGCGGAGCTGGGCGTTCCGGAGAGCTACAAGGCGATCGCTCCGATTATCGTTGGCCACCCGGCCGGGACCACCCCGCCGGTGCCGCGCAACACCCCCGAGGTCGTCTACTGGATGTAGCGGCGTTCCCGAACGCTGCCACCATAGCCGCCCGCCTTGCCCCCTGGATCACAGCGACAAGGGATCGAGGCGGCACGATGTGAATAGAACTTCTGTCTGCCCGAGCAGAGAAGCGGAAGGCGCGGGATGCGTGCGAGCCTCTTCAAGCGCCTGGTGGAAGAGCGTCGCGGGCAGATGGGAGCGGAGCCGGCCGCGTCCGGAACCCGGCAGAATGGGAGCGGCTAAAGATGCATCTGGATGAGCTGTTGAAGCGGTTGAATGAAACCCAGTCCCTGGAGGCCCTCCAGCCCCACTGGGAAGAATCTCTGGGATCACTGGGCGAAGGGCTCCCTTCCTTCCTGACACCGGAAGAGTATCGGGAGAACCGGGAGTGGTGTGGCTTCGGCCCTGAGGTAGACGCGCTCTTGGATGAGGCGGCGCGCCGGATCGCGGCAGATCGCGGCTTGTGCGCGCTGGCGTGGCACTGCCATCGTCTCCTCTTCACGCACCTCGATTACACCGATCAGGCCTTCCTGCGGAGCTGGCCTTCGTTGCAGGGCGTTTTGGGAGAGCTGCGCGGCGTCTTCTACCTCCTGGCCGTGATGGGCATGGTCCCAACCGTGCGCCGGCTGCACGCATCCATGGACGTGCCCGAGGATGTGACCCGCGAGACGCTCTCTCAGGTATCGTGCGTGGCCGGAAACTACCGGCGCATGACGGGCGGCCTCCTGGGCGTGACAGTAAACACTCTCTTCTGGATGCGCCACTATCCTGCCGGCAAGCTCTTCCGTCTCGGGCGCTTTGAGTATAAGATCGAGCCATTCCGGCAGGGGATCCGCGTCTTCCGAAGCCGCAAGACTGGCGAGACGCTGGCCCTGGCCCCGGATGGCGTGCGCTATAACGGCAAAGGCCATGTAGATGGTACGGCGGGATGCATGGATATCGCGCGCGGGTGGACCGCGATGCTCACCGAGGACGAAGATTCGGTGACCGGCTATCCGATCTCGCCTTACGGCATGGCAGTGCGCACTCGGGTGACGCTCCCGAAGGCGGAGTGGGAGTGCGTGCTGAAGACGGGCGACCCGATCCTCGAAATGCATATCCCAGCGGGCGGGGGGATGACCCTGGATCGCTGCGGCGATTCGATGCGCCGGGCCGCCGCGTTCTTCCGCCGCTACTTCCCGGACAAGCCGACCCGCGCGATCACCTGCGTCTCCTGGATCTTCAACACGCAGTTTGAGGAGATCGAGCCGCGGATGGAGAATCTGCTGGCCTACCAGCACGAGCTGTATCTCCACCCGGTCACCTCCAGCGGCAGGGACGGCCTGTGGTTCGTCTTCCTGCGCGATGACTACGACCCGGCCACGCTGCCCCGAGACACCTCACTGCGCCGCGGGGTGGCCGATTTCCTCGCCGCCGGCAACATCTGGCGCTGCGGTGGGATGTTCTTCCTGTTCGATGACCTGGAGCGGTTTGGCACTCAGGCTTACCGCGCGCAGTGGCCGGTCTCGGTGCTCAAGCGGCAGGGAACGACGCTATGAGCGACGCGGGGCCTGGCCTCGTCCTCTCGCTTGATATCGGCACATCGTCCACACGGGCGGCGCTCTACACCTCCCAGGGCAGGCCCGTTCCAGGCGCGGAGAGCTCGCGCCCCCAGCGCGTCCATACCACGGCCGACGGGGGCGCGGAGATGCACCCCGAGGAGGTGGTCCAGCGCGCCGTTCGGTGCGCTGCCGAGGCGGTGGAGCGTGCCGGGTCCCAGGCACGCCGGATCGTCGGCGTGGGCGTCTGCACCTACTGGCACTCGATCCTGGGCGTGGGAGCCAATGGACGGGCGACCACGCCCATCTACCTCTGGTCCGACACGCGGAGCGTGGCCGAGGTGGAGGCGTTGCGCCAGCGCCTGGATGCCCCGGCGGTTTACGCACGCACCGGGTGCCCGCTGCACACCTCCTATGTGGGCCCGCGCATCCTCTGGATCGCGCGCACCCAGCCGGAGAGCTTCCGCCGCAGCCAGCGCTGGATGTCAATCGGGGAGTACCTTTTCCTGCGGCTTTTCGGGGAGGCGGCGTGCTCGCACTCCATGGCCTCCGGCACGGGCCTATTTGATCTGGGTCGTCTGAGGTGGGACCCCGAGGTACTGGCGGCACTCCCCATCGAGGAGGAGCAGCTCAGCACGCCGGTCGCGCACTCCAGGGCTTCCGTAGGACTGCGTCCGGAGTTTGCCCGTGTCCTGCCCAACCTAAGCGATGTGCCGTGGTTCCCGCCGTTGGGCGATGGCGCGTGCAGCAATGTCGGGAGCGGCGCGGTGAGCCGGCGCCGGGTAGCGATCATGGTGGGCACCAGCGGGGCCATGCGCGTCCTCTGCCCCACCGGCGGTCCCACACCCCCGCAAGGGCTCTGGGCCTACTTGCTGGACGAGCGCCGTTTTCTTCTGGGAGGCGCGCTGAGCAACGGCGGGAACTTCTACACGTGGCTCACCCGCACGCTGCGCGTTGGCCAGCGCGAACGCCTCGAGGAAGCCCTGAGCAGGATGGAGCCAGATGCCCACGGGCTGACGGTTCTCCCCTTCCTCATGGGCGAGCGCAGCCCGGGGTGGCGCGGTGATGCCCGTGCGGTGATTGCCGGCCTCTCGGCGCACACCTCGCCCCAGGAGATCATCCGCGCCGGCCTGGAGTCGGTGGCCTACCGGTTCGCTCTGATCCACGAGCGCCTGCGCGACCGCCTGGACGCGGGGCCAGACTACCGCGTCATCGCCACCGGCGGCGCCCTGCTCTATTCGCCCCTCTGGATGCAGATCATCGCCGACGTGCTGAACCGACCGGTCGTGGCATCCCGCGAGAAGCAGGCTTCAGGGCGCGGCGCCGCGCTCATGGCGCTCGAAGCCCTCGGAATGATCCGAGGGATCCAGAGCGCCCCCTTCGCCTTCGGAAAGGTCTACCACCCCGATGCCGCCCGGCACGCGCGGTACATGGAAGCCCTCGCCCGGCACACTGCCCTCTACCGCCGCCTGCTGGAATGAGCTCCACGCCCCCGGCACGCAGGAGAAAGGCCGTCTGGGTGGGAACCTCTTTGCAGAACCCCGCTGCTCGGGAGGAGGACGGAAAGCCCATGCGCGCGTCGCGCATCCGCATCAGAACACTTCTCCTGCTGGTGGCAGCTTGTCTGTCCTGGCCGGCGGCGATACGGGAGAGAATCGCGATGACAGAAGCAGCCGTTGAGTTTGACCGTCGCGCGGCGGTCGTTCGCCACCTGAACCAGCACTTCCCCGCGCCCCAATTCGAGTCACGAGAAGAGTGGGAGGCGCGTGCGCGCGAGTTGAGGGCGCACATCCTCGCCAGCGCTGGCCTCTCGCCCATGCCGGAGCGCTGCCCGCTGGATCCCATCGTGACGGGAGAGATAGAGGGCGATGATTATGTGATCCGCCGCGTCGCCATCCAGACGCTCCCCGGCTTCTACCTGGGCGGAAACCTCTACCTGCCCAAAGGGAAGCAAGGGCCCTTTCCCGGCATCGCCAACCCGCACGGGCACTGGAAAACCGGCCGCATTGAGCATCAGGAGCGGGGATCGATTCCGGCGCGGTGCATCACCTTCGCGCGCATGGGCTGTGTCGCCTTCGCCTACGACATGATCGGCTACAACGACACCCGCCAGCTCCCCCACACCTTCGGTGGCGACCGCGAGGCGCTGTGGGGCATCAGCCTCGGCGGCCTCCAACTGTGGAATAGCATTCGCGCCCTCGATTACCTGGAGTCGCTGCCGATGGTCGATCCGGAACGCCTGGCGTGCACGGGGGCTTCCGGGGGTGGCACGCAGACATTCCTCCTCTCCGCTGTTGACGACCGGGTGAAGGTGGCAGCGCCGGTCAACATGATCTCGCTGCACATGCAGGGAGGCTGCCTCTGCGAGAATCCGCCCAACCTCCGAGTGGAGTGCACCAACGTCGAGATCGGCGCGCTGATGGCCCCCCGGCCGCTGCTCCTGGTGGCGGCGACCGGCGACTGGACGCGCAACACCCTCGAGGAGGAGTTCCCCGCGATCCAGGCGGTGTACCGGCTGATGGGCGCCGAAGAGAAAGTGCATGCCCTCCGCTTCGACGCTCCGCACAACTACAACCTGCAAAGCCGCGAGGCGGTGTATGCCTGGATGGGCCGCTGGCTCCTGGGCATCAACGACCCCGATCAGCTGAAGGAGCAGCCAATCGACTTGCCTGATCCCAAGGTGTTGCTCACCTTCCCCGATGGCCAGCTTCCCGAGGGTGCCGCCGATCAGGAGGGGATCACGCGCTACCTGGTCGAGCGCAGCGAGAAGCAGCTGGCCGCGCACTGGCCACGCGATCAGGAGACGGCGCGCCAATTCAGAGAGACCTATCTCCCGCTGTTGAGCCATAGCCTGGGCGCCGCCGCGCCGGCCCCGGAGCTCGTCACCGCCACCCCGGCGGGCGGATCCACGCGGGCCCAGCGCCTCATCCTGGGGCGGAAGGGCGCCGGCGACCGGGTGCCCGCGCGCCTACACCGGTCCCGCCGTCAGAAGGGTTCGGCGCCGGGCGTGCTCCTCGTCACGCCAGAAGGGATCCGCGCCGCGGATGGCCCCGGGATCACCTCGCGCCTGGTCGGGCAGCTCTCGCGCGAAGACCGGCACGTGCTTCTGATCGACACCTTCCTGACGGGCGACTCGAAAGCCCCGGAGACGCGGGAGAAGGAGATCGCCGAGATCAAGTACTTCACCACCTACAACCGCACTGATATTGGGAACCGGGTGCAGGATATCCTGACAGCGCTCGCGTTCCTCCGGGCGCAGGAGGGTGTCTCACGCGTGCAAGTGGTCGGAGTTGGTGAGGCGGGCCTCTGGGCCGTCCTGGCGTGCGCCCTGGATGGCCGGGTGGATGCCGCCGCGATCGACCTGGCCGGGTTCGAGATGACCGACGATCATTTCCTGGAGAAATTGAACGTGCCGTTCCTGCGTCGGGCAGGAGATCTGGTCACCGCGGCCGCGCTCTGCGCCCCGCGCCGCCTGTCTTTCTGGCGGGTTCACCCTTTCTTTCCGATGGGCAAGGTGTTCGACGCATATGCCGCGTCCGGGAAGCCCGGGGCGGTGCAGTTCACGTCCATGGCGCTCGACGCCGAGGCGGTGCAGGCCTGGCTCGGGCTGTGATGGCACGGAGCCCCCACGCAAGGAGAGCCCGCCGCCAGGGAGATCACCGCAGGGCGGCGGGCCATGCCCGGGCATCGGAGTGCCCGCCCGGCGTCCGATGATCCGGCACCGAGGAGAGAGAGATGCTGTTCAACCATTCCATCATACGATTGACCATCGCCCTCTTCGCCACCCTGGCGCTCTCTATCGCCACCGCCATGGCGGCCCCGGCGGGGAGAAGGGACGCGGTCGTTTTGGTCGAGGGAGGTAAGGCGCGCGCCGCCGTCGTTGTGCCCGCCACCGCCGATGACCAGACGAAGGCGGCCGCCGAGCTCCTGATCCGCTATGTTGAAAAGGCGACCGGCGCGAAGCTGCCCCTCCACGCCGAGGGTGCGAAGGAAGCCGGTGCGCTCCCAGCGCGCGTCTTCGTCGGACCGTGCCAGGCCGTCACGCAAGCGAAACTCCTTCCCGAGGGAATGGATGGCGACGGGTTTGTGATTGCGCCTGTCGGCAGAGACGCGCTCGCCATCGTGGGCCCAACGCCGTGGGGCACCGAGTTTGGCGTCTGCGAGTTCCTGGAGCGGTATGCCGGCGTGCGCTGGCTGATGCCGGGTCCGGACGGCGAGGACGTGCCGCGAGCGAAGGATCTCGCGGCAGCGCGCGAGACGATTCGCCAGGAGCCGGCCTTCTTCTCGCGGCTTTTCAGCGGCCTGCGCGGTCCAGCACAGGTCGAATGGGCACGGCGAAACCGGATGCATGGGCGGGTGAGCTTCCACCACAACCTGATCCACCTCTTCCCGCCGGAGAAGTACACAGCGACGCATCCGGAGTTCTTTCCGATCCGCAACGGCAAGCGCTTCCTGCCAAAGGACAGCACGGTCCACGGCTGGCAGCCCTGCTTCACCGCCGAGGGGATCGTCGAGGAGGCGATTCGGAACATCAACGCCTACTTTGACGAGCATCCGGAGGCGACATCCTACTCCCTGGGCGTCAACGACAGCAGCGGCCACTGCGAATGCGAGCGCTGCCAGGCGCGCGATCCGGGTGGCAACAACTTCCTTGGCCGGCGCGACGTCTCCGACCGCTACTTCGAGTGGGCAAACAAGGTGGTCGAGGGCGTCCTGAAGAAGCATCCGGATAAGTTCTTTGGCTGCCTCGCTTACTCGGAGGTCGCGGCGCCTCCCACGCGCGTGAGAGTCCATCCGAGGATCATCCCCTACATGACGTACGACCGGATGAAGTGGGCCGACCCCGAGATCCGGGCCGAGGGCGAGGAGATGACCCGGGCGTGGCACCGCGCAAGCCCCACTGTCGGCTGGTACGACTTCCTCTACGGCACCCCCTTCTGCCTCCCGCGAGTCTACTTCCACCGCATGGCAGAATACTACCGTTTTGCGCGCGCCAGCGGGGTGAAAGTCCATTACGCCGAAGCCTACCCCAACTGGGGCGAGGGCCCGAAGCTGTACATCTCGCTCAAGCTGCAGTGGAACCCGGACCAGGATGTCGACCAGCTGCTGCGCGAGTGGTACGATCGCGCCGTTGGGCCGGCCGCGGCGCCGGAGCTCGCCGCCTACTACGCGCACTGGGAGAAGTTCTGGACCGAGCGCGCGCTGAAGTCGCGCTGGTTCTCGCGCGGCGGGCAATATCTGAACTTCACCTCGCCGCTCTATCTGGCGGACGTCACGGCGTCTGAGATCGCTGAGAGCCGGCGCCGCCTGGAGGCCGTCGTCGCGAAGGCGCAAACCCCGGCGCAGAAAGCACGGGCGCGCCTGCTCCTCCAAGCGTTCGAGTATTACGAGGCGTCCGCGCTCGCCTATCCGAAGGTGGAAGCGGGAGACGCCAAGCCACCGGCTTCCGAGGCCGAGGCACTGGCGATGATTGCCGAGGGAGAACGCCAGACCAAGATGGCGGAGAAGCGGATCCGGCTGGCGGAAGAGTGGGAGAAAGATCCCGTGCTTGCCCACCCATTGAGCCCTGCTCGCTTCCCGCTTCTCTCCGGACGTGACTGGGGAGGCACCGCCTTGTGGCGCGCTTTCGACTGGCTGGCGCGCGGCTCGAAGCCGGTGCGCGAGCGGCTGGAGCAGCTGGCCGCGGCCCCAGAAGCATCGCTCGCCGGGGATCAGGCGCGGATGATGCTTGCCCTGGCCTCGCCGGACAAGAAGCCGATCTCCGCCAACTCCTCCTTTGAAGAGGGCGACCGCAACGCACCGCCCTGGAACTTCTGGATCAAGACGGCCGGGACCATGCGCCGTGTCGAAGGAACGGCACACACTGGAAAGGCCAGCGTGTTGTGCAAAGGGGTAGACCGCGGCGGCCCCAATATGCAGATCCCGGTGACGCCCGGACGGTATGGCGCTGTCGCCTTTGCCTACACCCCTCCAGGCAGCCAAACGAAGGGCACCGTGGAGCTCGCCGTGACGTTCCGCGACGCCAAGGGGCAGAACATCCCTGGGTCGCCCAGCACGATGGCCACGCTCAAGCCAGGCGAATGGACCGTTCTGGCTGTGCCCGCGCAGATCCCGGCGAAGGTAGGCAACCGGGAGGTGAAATCGGTCCTCCTCGTGCCGATTGTGAACGGCTTCGCCGAGGGCGAGGAGGTCTACCTCGACGACGTGGCGCTCTACCGGCTGGACTAGCGCGCTGCCTTGCGTTGACACCAGGCCTGCGCCGGTGATATAGTAGCAGCGGGGCCGTGCCCTGACGGCGCGGCCCACGCTGTTCGAGACGAGGTAACAAGACGCAGGAATGGAAATTCGCAAGGCCTTCATCGCCGACGTGCCGGCCATCGAGGCGCTCATCAGCCACTTTGCCGATAGAGACCGGATGCTCCACCGCTCGCTGAGCGAGTTGTACGAGAACCTCCGCGATTTCTTCGTCGCCGAGGAAGAGGGGCAGGTGCTTGGCTGCTGCGCGCTCCATCTCGTCTGGGCCGATCTGGCCGAGGTGAAATCCCTCGCCGTCTCGGAGACCGCCCAGGGGAAGGGCGTTGGCCGGCGTCTGGTGGAGGCCTGCCTCGCGGAGGCCGCGCAAATCGGCATTCCGCGCGTCTTCTGCCTCACCTACGAGGTGCAGTTCTTCACCCGCTGTGGGTTTCGCGTCGTCGATCGCTCGGAGTTCCCGCGCAAGGTCTGGTCCGAGTGCGTCCGATGCCCGAAGTTCTTTGACTGCACCGAGGTCGCCATGTCTCGCGAAGTGCCCGGGGTCGTCGCCGCGCGCTCGATGCCTCGCCCGCCGGAGGGTCCATGACGACCTCGCGCCGTCGGAGTGTGTGGCTCCTCGGTCTCCTTTTGCTCGCCACTGCCCTCATCGCCGCCGGGTGCAATACGGGCGTGGCCGAGCGAGCCGCCGAGGGCAAGCTGCGCCGGCGTCTCCCTGAGATCATCGGGCCGGCCGAGCAGTATGACGTCGATATCCGCGCGTCCAGCGACCTTTCCGTCATGGAAGGCCGGCTCCGTACCATCACCATCGAAGGACGGCAGGTGCGCGTCGCCCATACGTGGCCGGTCGACCACATCCTCGTCGTCCTCGACCGGGTGCGCGTGAACCTGGAGAAGGAAACGCTGCAGAGCGTGGGCGCCGCGCGTTTCCAGGTGACCATCTATCCTGCGACCCTGGTAGGCTATCTGGAGAATGACGAAGAGAACCTGCGCGATGCCCAAATCCACCTGGAGGAGGGAAAACTCACCGTCACCGGGCGCTACCTTCTGATGGGCCTCTGGACATCCTTCCGTGTCTCCGGCACCTTGGAGCTCCTCGATCACTCGCGCATCGGCTTTCGCACGCGCGGGGCGAGCGCCGCGGGGCTTCCCGTGCCGGCGCGGATCGTGCGCCACCTGGAGCAGCGCCTCAATCCCGTCCTGGATGTCTCAGATACTCTTCTCCCGATCGAGCTAACGCGGGTCGAGGTTCGTCCGGAAGGCGTGGTTGTCAGCGGGATCCCACATCTCGATGGCACGTCACTCCTTGGCGCGCGATAAGGGCGTGCTCCACGCTACCGCTTTCCGGTCCAGGCTAGCGATGGGCAGCAGTGCGGCGCGGCGCCGATGCCCTCTCCGAGAATGCGTTTGGCAAACCGGCCGGTGGGGAATGCGTTGCTTGAAATGGAATGCGCCCAGAGAGCGACGCATCGTGGGAAGAGGCGCCTCTCGCGCCGAATCGCCTCAACGCTGGCGATGGCCGCCAGCGCTTTGGTCCTCCCTCTACTTGCGGCGGCAGCGACGCCTGACGAGGACCGGTGGGCACGGCAGGTAGCCACGCGTGTAGAGGCTCATTTTGGTCTGCTCCACGATCCTGAGCGGCTGGCGCGGGTCATCACCATCGGCCAGCGCCTCGAAGAGGCAGCAGGTCTCCCGAGAGGGCATCTTACCTGGCGCCTGCTCGATACGCCACAGTTCAACGCGCTCTCTATCCCGGGCGACCGGATCTACGTGACGCGCGGCCTCTTGGACAGCGCGCGCTCGGAGGAGGTGGTGGCCGCGGCACTGGCCCACGAGATCGCCCACATCACCCTCGGGCACACCCGGCAGGTGATGGAGGAGCGAGCAGCACACCGCCGTCTCACCCTGGTGATTGAGAACCCGCTCCCGGATGGGAAAACATCTCAGCGCATCGTGGTCGCGGAAGGGCCAAAGGCGGCTCCTGGAGCTCGCCGGAAGGAGCTGGAGGCGGACCGAGAGGCGATCCGTATCCTGAAGCGGGCGGGCTATCCCCCCCAGGCGATGCTCTCCATGCTGTCGCGTCTCGGCGGGCCCGCGCGCGAACCCTCTGCCGGCACGCAAGTGCACGATGAGACACGCGCTCTCCTCTCCAGCCACCCCTCGCCTGATGACAGAATGAAACACGCGCGCCGAACCCTGCAAGCCATCTCCAGGGAAACGGAGATAACCGCGGAGACGAGCACCAGGTAAGCCAGACCACGCCCGAGGAAATGAGGCCGGGGCCCTGGCAATGCGCCCCACCGTCGCCTGTTTGTACCTTCCGTTCGACACCCAAAGCAACGCATCCCGAGAAGGCTGGGGCTCACTTTCCAGGGCCTGGCCCTATCGTCTGGTATATTCCCACGATAGGCAGTGGAATCCTGTTTGCAAGCCCCCCTCATCCGTAAGGAAAACATTAAGCGTTTAGGGGAGGGGGCGCCCGGGCCACTTCCGCGCTGGGCGGAGGCTGGTTACACCAGGCGCCTGTTTGAACCGGAGGCGATTTGGGAATAGCGAATCAGCATTGCGCCCGCCAGGGCGCCGGCTGCTCCAGACAATACATTGTGCATAGGAGGAGAGCATGGCATCTGAAGCGTTGGTTCAAGCGATCACCAGGCAGGAGTGGATGGACCCGGTGGCCGATCTGCTGCAGGGCGCGGTAAGCGGCGCCGTTGAGAAGACGGGAGCCACGGGTCAAGCCGTCGCCGACGCGCTCCATGGGACGTGGCTTGGGCATCCACTCCACCCCGCGCTGACAGATGTACCCGTGGGCGCCTGGACGGCAGCGGCCGCCCTGGATGCCATCGCGGCCGCACGCAACTCGGAAGCAGTGGACCAGTGCGCCACCGGAGCAATCGCCATCGGGCTCGTCGGAGCGCTCGGCGCGGCGGCAGCCGGACTGATGGACTGGCGCCATATCAGCCACCAGCAACCGCGCCGGCTTGGGTTGACGCATGGTCTCCTCAACATCGGCGCCGCCCTCCTCTATGGCACGTCACTCATCGCCAGGAGGCGCGGCGCCCGCGGGGTTGGACGCGGCCTCGCCTTCCTTGGCTATGCCACCGCCGGCCTCTCCGCCTACCTCGGCGGGCACCTCGTCTTCGAGCACCATCTCGGGGTGGACCACGCCACGGAGCAGAAGCCGCCTCAAGAATGGACCTGGGTGATGGCCGAATCGGACCTGCCAGTGGGAGAGCCACGCCGCGTCGACGTTGGTGACGCGCGCATCCTGCTCCTCCGACGCGGCGATCAGATCCTCGCCATTGGTGAGAAATGCACGCATCTGGGCGGGCCACTCGCCGAGGGCAAGCTGGAGGGCGATAGCATCGTCTGCCCCTGGCATGGATCCCGGTTCTCGCTGGAGGACGGGCACGTGATCAACGGCCCCGCTGTCTTCCCGGAGCGGTGCATCGAGACGCGTGTGCGCGATGGGCAGATTGAGGTACGCGCGGGCGGGCGCGGCGAGAGCTGCCAGCACCACCGCGCGCAGCCGGCCCCGGTAGAGAGCGAAGCACGCGAGATGCTGATGACGGGTTCCTGAGCGGGCGTCACGCCCAGGGGATGCCACCGAGCTTCGGGCGGCGCGCCGATTTGGAGCGCCGCCTGCCACCGCACTGGCGCCAGCTTCCCAGATTACTGGCCAGCGCGCGATGCACGCGAGGGGCCTTCCAGGGCGAGCGTGGCGAGCGGCCCCTCGAGGGCGCATCCAGCAACGCGGTGGGCGCCTGCATGCTCGCTCGTCAGGAGGAGGTACTTTCCCGAGGCATCGGTCACCTCGATGGCGAGCGCCTCGTGGGGTGGCAGCTCGCGCCCCTCGCGCTCGACTGGAAGAACGCGGATCGCGGGCAGGGGGGCGTTCTCTTCCATCCGACCGGTGAATGCCGCCACAGCCCACGCGTTGCGCGCATTCTCCAGGCGCCGGACGATCACTGGAACGCGGACCGGGTGCCAGCGGATATACCCCTTCATGCGAAACAGGCGCGTTCCCTCAGGGCTCAACAGCGTAAGCCGGCCGCGCGGCCTCTCATCCTTGGCGTCCAGCCGGTAGTCAAAGCCGGTTGGGGGAGCTTCGCCCGCCACTTCGGGCTCCTCGAAGCTGTCATACCCATGTCCCTGGCCGGCGAACTCGGGAAACGGCTTCCACACGGTCTGCGCCGGAACGGTGCCGGTGACATCATGCGGGAGGAAGGCAAAGAGATCGAAGCAGCGCGGGCGCTCCGAGGCAAGCTGATCGACCAGCACGAAGGTATCGCCGCAGAACGCCGCGGTCCGCGACCAGCCCACTCCTGGATAGAGCGGGCGGTGGAGCGGGCTGGTCCAGCGTCCGGCAGGCATCGGTCCATCCAGAACCGCCACCTGATCCACGCGGAGCATGGACGAAGGCTTCCCATCGACCACCAGCGAGTTACCCGCGGCGGCGGTGTAAGAGAACCCGGATTGCTTGTAGCCGTAGGCGATACGAAAAACGCGCTCGTTGAGCGGGAAGCCCTTCCAGGTCGCCTTCGGATCGAGCATCACTTTGCCGCCGCGATGCGCGGGGCTGCCCCAGTTCACGCTCACCGTGCGCAACGACGCGTCGTCAGCGCCGGCGCGGAGCACGGTGAGCCCCGATGCGTGTAGGATGGAGTTGGTGAAGCCGCCGGACGGCGGGGACACGGGCTGGCGCCGCGCTACCGCCACCGTGCGCAGGTAGAGCGGGTCACGATACCGCTCGTAGGCGGTGACGTAGCCATCCGTGAACCCGGGCGACTTCAGATCGGGGCTTTGGAGCACAGGAGCGTCGAAGAGGCGCTTGAACTCCTCGTCGAAGACGTGAACGCCCGCGTTCTCGTAGGCCTCCGCCATCTCCACGAACGGCTTCAGCGCCGCGAAATGGTAACTGGTGTCTCGTTCGACGCTCCACCCATCGGCATCAAAGTCGCGCTTCCATTGCGCGCGCAGGCCGTATTCGCCGTGCAGCGCCTCGGCAGCCAGCGGCCAATGCCCGGCCACCAGTGCCCCAATCCCGACGCCGCTGTTGTACTCCGCCTGCTGGTTGGCCACGCTCCGGTGAGTGCGCAGGTGGATCGCCGCAGGTAGGATCACACCCTCCACGATGGCACGATCCTCCTCGGCGGTGAGGACCCCCGAGGCACGCACCAGATCGAGCGCGCGGGGTAGCGGGCGGTACCACCAGCTCTCCTGGAGAACGGCCCATCCCACCCTGGAGCGGAAGGCAACGCCAGCGGGCCGTGCGTAGGCATAGCGGGGGTAGTGGCGCGCGTAGGCGAGGAGGATCTCCGCCGCTTTGCGGAAGTAGCGCCGGTCACCCGTCTGCCATCCCACCTCCGCCAGCTTGAGCGCCCCGGAAGAGAGGTAGCAATGGTGCGCATAGGCGCCCGCACGCTGCACCTGCTCCGGCAGCTCGGAAAGATCGATATACTTCTTCTCCTTCTCGGACCAGTGCTTGCCCGGGGCATGGAAGCGCAGGATGGAGTTGGTGCGCGGGTCAAAGTAGTGGTTCGGGTTGCCGTGGAGCATATCGGGCGGCTCCGGAGAGACATCCAACAGCTGGTTCGCCTCGGCAAGCCGGCGCCGATCAACCGCCGCGGGCTTTGCCCGGCCCGCCAGTCGCTCCCACCCGGCGCGAGCTTCCTCTTGCGGAAGCAGGCGCGGGGCCGGGCGTTCCGGCAGCGGCACCGCTCCCACCAGGCGATACAGCAGAAACCCTTCGTACCACGTGGTGATGAGATCGGGATCATCGTTGACCGTCGCGAAGACGCCCGCCTGCTCGCAGGCGAGTGGCGGGAGGGCCTCCGCGCGCTCGGCCGACACGCTGATCTCGGCGATCACGCGGCGCGTCTCTCGCGGCCGGAGGCGGACGCGCTCTTCGGAAAGCGCCACCGAGAAGTCGCGCAGATCGGCCGGTTCACTCCAGAGAGACACGTTCTGCGGCTTCTCGGTGCGGTTCGTCAGAGTGAGCGGGTAGCGCTGGCCCGCCCGCTCGCCATCGCGAAACGTCGTCACCGCCGCGAGGTCGCCGCTGAGGGTCACGGGATAGCGCACGAAGCGGATATTGGCCACGCGAAAGCGTATCTGAGGGCGCTCGGGAAGCTGCCCCATATCGGAAAGCGCCACCTGGAAGCGGAGCCGGATCTTGCCTGCGGGCACCTGTGCCTTTTCGAGCACCACGCCATCATCGTCCTGGCGCAGATCCAGCCAGACATCTTGCCACTGCCCAGGTGGGTTGGGGCGTTTGAGCAGGTAGTAGTTGCGCCGGCCATCGGGCGCGGGATAGCCCTCGATGGAGACGGTCGCCGTGGCGGGATCGCCGGCCATCTTCCATCGGAAGCGCAGAACGTCATACCGGTCGAGATCGACGCGCTCTATCTCGGTCCAGAACTCGCCGGGCCGCTGGGGCGTGCTCTGCGCGTACTCGATGCAGGGGGTTCCCGTCGCCTCGTCCACGACACGGCGCACCGGCACGTGGCCGGCCCAGCGCGCACGGACCTGCGCGGTCTCGACTGGCACAACAGGCCGGGCGCGAGCGGCTTCAACTCGCCCCATGACCATTCCCAGCGCAGCGCAGGCGATGATGCTGGCCAGCGCGCGCGTCCAATCACTCCATATGCCTTGTCTCATCCGCTACCCCCAGAGCCCGCAGGCTGGTGGAGGAACGATTCCACGAGAGAGGCCGGTTTCCCTGGAGGCGCGAGAGAGGCATAGCCCTGACGGCCACCCCAACACGAGCAGAGATCCCCCGGATACCCGCTACATGATCTCCCGGAGCCGGCCCACGCCCGGCTCCCCGCCCGCGGCTGCCGGGAGCACCTTCACATCGAGCCCGCGCGGGTTCGGCAGTGGCCCATCCGGATCGATCCCCAGCAGCTCGTAGATGCTGGCGATCAGGTCACGCGGGTGCACTGGCCGGTCCGCGACCTCCATGCCTTTCGCGTCCGAGGCGCCAACAACGTGCCCGCCTTTGAACCCGCCCCCGGCCACGACGGCGCAGAAGCAGGCGCCGTGGTGCCCCCGTCCACCATTCCAGGGGGCTTCCCACTGCACGCGCGGCGTCCGCCCGAACTCGCCGCTCCACCACACGATCGTGGTATCGAGCAGGCCCCGGTTGGAGAGGTCTTCGAGCAGCGCGGAGAAGGCGCGGTCCATCTCGGGGAGCTTCCGGCGCATCGTCTCGAAGTGCTGCTTGTGCGTGTCCCACCCGCCGTAGTTGATGGTGACATAGGGCACGCCTTGCTCCACCAGGCGCCGCGCCATCAGGCACGACTGGCCAAAGGTGTTGCGCCCATAGCGCTCGCGCAGCTCCGGCTTCTCCTGCGAGAGGTCAAACAGCTTCGCGCCGTCGCCCAGGATCAGCTCGTAGGCCTTCTCCTCGCAGGCATCGAGGCGTTCGAAGCGAGGGTCGCCCTTCATCACCTTGCCGAGGGTATCGAGCGCGTGGAGTAGCTCGCGCCGACTACGCTGGCGCTCGTCCGAGACGCCTTCTGCCACGATCCCATCCACCACGAAGCGCGGCTGGTTCGGATCACCGCCGGTGGCGAACGGTTTGTAGCGCGGGCCGAGGAAGCCCGATTCCGAGAACCGGCCTTGCGGCCGGGTAAGGACGACGTAGGGCGGGATCAGGCCCTGATAGCCCTCGCCATACCCTTTGAAGAGCGAGACCACGGCGCCGACGCAGGGATAGACGATCCGGTCGCCAGGTTGATGCCCGGTCTGCACGATGTAGGCGGCTGTCTCGTGCCCGTTGTTGTGGTGAGTCATGCTGCGGATAATCGAATACTTATCCGCGTGCTGCGCCAGCATCGGCAGCCACTCGCTCACCTGAATGCCGTCCACATTGGTAGGAATCGCCTTGTTGAAGGGGCCGGTGTAGTCATAGCCGGCGTCCGGCTTCGGGTCGAACGTGTCGGTATGCGCGGGGCCGCCCCACATCCAGATCTGGATGACGCTCTTCGCCCGGGCGGGTCGGACCGCGGCGGGGCGCGCCGGCTTCTCGGCAGCTCGGAGGACACAGCGGTCAGCGAGGGCCAGGCCCGCGCCACCGATGAGGACTCGCCGCAGTACCTCGCGCCGGGTAATCCGCCCATTCGCTTGCTGCTCGCTCATCGCCTTCTCCTCCGCGCAGGGCACCGGTATCGCGCGTGGCGATTCGGGCACCCTCGAATGTGACCTCAATGCCGGTAGAGGAACTCCTTGCTGTTGACCAGCGCCCAAGCCAGATCCTCGGCACCTTCCCTCGCCGCGGTGCCTTTTCCCTGGATGTAGGCGTCCGCCGTTGCCATCTCCTCCGCGGTTGGCTCGCGTGAGAGGACGGTCAGATAGATCGAGCGGATCGCCTCGGCCCGGTTCTTCCCCACCGAGTTGTAGGCCGGGCGCAACCGCGGGCTGTTCCGGATCCGGCGCTGGACGTCACTGGAGTTGAGCAGGTAGAGCCGCTGGGCATCCGTGGGCTCGTTGTTCCGCTCGCTTTCGAGACCTGTGTCGCGCGTCGGACGCCCGAACATCTCCAAGAACGAGCTGGAAATGCTCCCATCAGCCAGGGTGATCGTCCGGTGCTCTTCCGGGATGAAAGTGAACGGTTCCGGAATGGGGCTGGCGTAGCCCTCGCCGGTTCCGCCAATCCAACAGAGGGCGTCAATCAGCACCTCCGCGTCGAGACGGCGCACCGGGTAGTACGCGAAGTACGCGTGCGCTTCGGGCTGCTTGCTGCGCGGGATCGGCGACTGCTGGTAGGTGCGCGAGTTCACGATCAGCCGGTAGAGGTGGCGCAGGTCATACTTCGAGGCCACAAACTCCTTCTCAAGATAGCTCAGGAGCGCCGGGTTCACGGGTGGGTTGTCTGGCCGAATATCGTCCGTCTCGTGGATAATTCCCCGCCCCATGAGCCATGACCAGACGCGATTCACGGCGGCGCGCGCGAACCACGGGTTCTGCGGGGAGATCAGCCAGTCGGCGAAGACCTGCCGGGGATCCCGGTCCGGCGGGATGCGCACCGTCTTGCCATCCGGGAAAACGGCATCCAGCGGGTCGGTTGCCGCCGGGTTCAGGAAGACGATCTCCTCCTTCCACTCACCCGTGCTCTTGTAGGCGATGCGCGAGAAGAACGCCGCCATACCCGCGCGCCGGGCCTCCGGCCAGCGATCGAGGCGCGTTCCCATCCAGGTGAGGGCAACGGCCGAGGCGATCGCGGCTGGCTCTCGGCTTTGCACCGCGCGGTAGAAATTCACCGGCGGCACCCGGAAGTTGCTCCCGCTCGATGTGAGGAGCAGCCGTGCGAACTGGTCATACGGCATCCCCTGCCGGATCGCCTCGCGGATCCAGCGGTGGTAGGCCTGGACGGCGTTCGGCCACAGGTTGACCGGAAACTCTGCCTTCACGCGCAAGATGTCGCACCACTTTAGGGCGGCGTAGTCGGCGAACTCCTCGCGCTCCAGCAACCGGTTGACCAGATCAGCTCGCTTCTTCGGGTTCGAATCTTCCAGGAAGGCGACGACCTCCTCCGGCGTCGGGAGCGTGCCG
>ERZ795045.1007-NODE-1007-length-33166-cov-12.932772_pt1 | contig 33166 bp, 32 predicted proteins | sample MGYA00375129_ERZ795045 | MGnify/ENA primary metagenome ERZ795045 (study PRJEB30174, sample SAMN05720166) | activated sludge metagenome | isolation source: anaerobic digester from wastewater treatment plant | place: Japan | collected 2015-05-15 ...
TAATGAGTTAGTTATATATAGTATTGATTATAAGTCATTGCTATAGTGGGAAAGGTGATATTCCTTTTAAATATTATAAATATAATTGACAAATTATATAAAGTTTATTGTTTTAATTCAAAATAAAGATTATAAATGAATCAACAAAAAGATAAAAATCAAAAATAAATAAAAGTTATAACTATAGATTATTACAACAGTTATGTTTTAAATAAAAGATAAAAGATAAAAAAAGAAAAAGGAAGGAATTGTTGCCATGGTAAAAGATATTATTGTTTTTTACTATCTTCCTGTTAGTATTTTTATTTCCTATTGTTGCTGTACAATAATTACCACAATTATATATGCAATAAAGAAAAACAATGTAATTGTGCCAGTTTTGATATTATGTATAGCACTGATGTTTGTTTCATTAATGTATGTATATCCTTTTTATGTATATTTTTGTATACCTCATTATGTGGATACCATTGTAATCATTTTTATTGGGATTTATTGTTTATTAGTGGCAGTACCCCCTTATGGGGATAGTATCCATTATTTTCATAGTAACATGTATTCGGTTATTGGTAAAAGTATAATCATATTATTAATTATTATTTTTACAAATAATGTTTATGATCAACAAAAAATTATAATCCCCAGTGTTGACATGATTCTTTCTTTTAGCGTTCTTTTTGTAAAGCCAGAGAATTCAACATGTTTAAGAATACATTACCCGCATAGGGAATCATTCCTGATACTGGTTTTAATAGCAATTGGTTATTGCATACTATTTATGGATAGTTGTATTCTGATGCCTTCACTTCTTGTTTTTGCTGTACTATCGGTATCTATAATCAGTTTTATAGCAAAGTTTTTAATCTATTTATGTAATAATAGTAACCAGGAATACATTGGAATACATAATGAGCAATTATATACAACAGAAAAATATAAAGCATTAATCAAAATAATTAAAGAACATGTTAATGAGTACTATAACTCACCCATTGACAGATATACCATTGCACTGCAATGTGAAATGCATCCTGATTACATATCTAAAGTCTTCAAAAGTGAAGAAGGAATAACCATTAATAAATATATACAAATTGTACGCCTGGAAAAAGCTTATCATTTATTATTGTATTCTGACAAAAAAATAATTGAAGTTGCTTTTGATGTAGGTTATGACAATTTAGCCACATTTTACCGACATTTTGTAAAGCACTTTAAAAAATCACCTCAACAAATTAGAAAAGAGCAACCCGATGGATGAAATGACTGTTATATAACAGCACTGGTTTTTGATTGGGTGAATGATTTTTTCCTGCTGGCACAATAGTATTGATATGATATCTGTAATGCACGAACCGCTTCCTCAGGTGATTCAAAACTGGGAATAGAATATGCAGTGCGTACTTTTAGTATACGGTCAACTGCATTGGGTATGTATATCCCTGCAGGTTTATCATATTCTTTACATAACTTCATCAGTTCAAGAATACCATCAATAACAACTTGCTGCCATACATTAGGTACTGCACAGATGCCATCAATTTCATCTGACGATAAAAGATTAGTAAAAATATCAATGAATGTTTGCAGTGACAACGTTGGCCCTAAATCTATTGGATTTGAAACATTATAGAGTTTACCACACTGAGAAATTCTTTGCTGTAGTTCACCTGATAGTGTAGGTATTTCAAAGCCAGCTTCAACAAGCAAATCAGAGGTTATGCCGCCAAAAGCGCCTGAATTGGTAAAAATTGCTATGCGTTTGCCTTTGAGCAAAGGCATGGTGGTAAAGATCTTTGGCATGGAATGCAATTCACTTATGGCTTTACAGCGAATAATGCCTACCTGCCTGCATGCTGCATCAAAAATGGTATCATTATTTGCCATGCCAGCAGTATGTGACATGGCAGCCTTTGCACCTTCGCTGGTCCTGCCAACTTTATATACCAGAATGGGGATTGATGAGCGTTTTGCAGCTTCAAGAAATCGTTTACCATTTTTGATGCTCTCAAGATACATGCCAATAACTTTTGTTCCATCGGTATTAAAGTAATCAATACAGTCAGCTTCGTCGATATCTTCTTTATTGCCAATGCTCATCATTTTATTGACATTGACAATGTCGCTCCGCAATGAGTCCATTATGAGTACGCCAACTCCGCCACTCTGTATAACATAGGAAATATCACCGGGGCGTTCAAACACACCATCGTATTCACCGGGACGTGCTCCAAAAAAGCAACAGAACCGGTTATGTGCATTTAATGTGCCAAGACAGTTTGGGCCTATGAAACGTATATTGTATTGCCTGGCAATTTCATTTACCTGTTGCTGCAGTTTTCTCCCATATTCGCCTTCTTCAGTAAAACCAGCAGTTTCAATGATAACTGCCTGTATGCCTTTTTTCCCACATTCTTCCATTACATCAGGCACAGCAGGAGCAGGAGTAAGGATAATAGCTAAATCAACATCATGAGGTATTTCTAAAAGGCTTCTGTAGCCCTTACAGCCTTTAACATCTTCCCCTTTACGGTTAATTGCATAGATTTTTGCATCATAATTAAGAAATGTGAGGTATTCACAGATTGTAGCACCTAAATTAAATGGTTTATTGGAAGCACCTATTACAGCAATTGACCGTGGGTTAAAAAAAGCATCCATAGATAGCTCCATTATAATGTAGTATTTGTATGACAACTTACAAAATATGGTATTTTTATCAATAAAAAAAATATAGTTATTTTATATTATTTTTTATAATTTTTTGACGAAGGGGAATTATTATATACGGTATATATTGCCTAAATGTTTCAGAAAAAAATGATAGCAATTATCTTCATCGTTATAAGCAAAAAAAGATGAATAATGCATTATTGTATATTAAAAAGCATTTTTATGAGTGATTATTTCAATATAATACCCTTTTATATTTTTAATACGTGTATTGATTGTTATGATTGTATCTCTTTTTTCATTGTTGCAAATTCGGTATTGATTGTGGAATTTTGTGGAGGATAGATTCTGTTAAGTACCATAATGGTTATTACATTCGCAATAAATCCAGGAACTATCTCATAACAATAATTACTTAATCCTAAAAAATTCCATGAAACCAGCGCAATTGTGCCTGCAAGCATTCCCCCCAGTACGGATTGCCATGATGTATTCTTTGAAAAAAGTGCAAAAAGCACTATAGGGCCAAATGCAGCACCAAAACCACCCCATGCATAGGCTACCAGTCCAAGAACTGTATTTTCAGGATTCATGGCAAAGAGTGCCGCGATGATTGTGATAAGCATTGTGGTAATTCGGCCAATGTGAATTAATTCTTTCTGTGATGCGTTTCGTTTAATGATACGCTGGTAAAAGTCTTCGGTTAATGCTGCTGAACACACCAGCAATTGTGAATCGGCTGTGGACATGATTGCTGAAAGTATTGCTGCAAGGAGTATTCCGCCGATCCAGGGTGTAAAAAATTTCTGTATCATGAAAATAAAAACTTTTTCTGCATTGTGTTGCGATAGTTCCGGGAATAGATACACTGCTGCAATCCCAATGAAGGAAGCACCACATAATGAAATGGTTACCCATGTCATTGCGATCTGGCGGGCACTCTTGATATCATGGTGTGAATGTATTCCCATGAAACGTGCCAGTATATGCGGTTGACCAAAATAGCCAAGCCCCCATGATGCAGTAGACACTACTGAGAGTAACGTTACTGATGTAAATGGGTTAATTGGCAGAGACGCCTTTTGCATGGCATGAGTTATAGTGTTAAAGGATCCAATGTGCTTCATGGAAACAATGGGGACAACAATAATGGCAATAAACATAAGTGAGCCCTGAACAACGTCGGTAACACTGACAGCAAAAAAACCACCGAGGGATGTGTAAAAAAGAATGATGCCTGCACCAATCAGTACTGCAATATGATATTCGATGCCCAGCATGGACTCAAATAGTTTTCCTGATGCAACAAATCCAGAAGAAAGATAAATAGTAAAAAATATAAGGATAATTAACGCTGATATTATACGAAGAAGCCCTGTGGGGTCTTTGAAGCGATCTTCGAAAAATGTTGGCAGTGTAATAGAATCAGTAATTTCGGTATAAATACGAAGCCGTTTTGCCACAAATTTCCAGTTACAGTATGTTCCAAGCAAAAGTCCAACTGCAATCCATATAGCAGGCATGCCTTTAGTATACAATGCACCTGGCAATCCCATGAGTAGCCAACCACTCATGTCACTGGCCTGTGCTGATAATGCCATGACAAATTTGCCTAATTTCCTACCACCCAGAATAAAATCAGAGATATCATGTGATTTATTATAATAATATACTCCAATTGCCAGTAATAGAACCAGATATAATCCAAAGGTTATGAAGGTTGTTATCATAGCCTGCTATCCTGTATTAATTAAAAAACTTATCAATGATTGCAATGTATATTCTTGATTGTCAATGTAATATCAGTATTTATTTGTTAACTTTTTTAAGGAAAGAAATATTTTACCACCCACACTATCGAAGGCATCAGTGGTATATATTTAATAGTAGTGTTCTATCAAGCATTTAAGGTAGTATTACTGATGCAATGGATAAAAAATAATATATAAATTAACAACATAAGAAATCAATTTTTTTATTGACTAAAAAAAACACTGTGACTATTATTTCAAATGATTGAGCACATTACAGAAAAAGGTGAGCGGTATGATAGAATTAACAGATAAAGGAAATGGTACATTCGTTGTAAAGATAATCATGCAGGAAGTTCATACATTAGATGTTCCGGATCTGAAAGAAAAGCTTCAACAGGCTATCGTCAATAAAGGAATAAAGCGAATGGTTGTTGACCTTTCAGATGTTAAGATGATTACCAGCTCAGGTATAGGTATTTTTCTAAACATCAATCAGAATCTTAAATCGCAATTCAGGTTGGCTGCACCTACTCCTGAAGTACAGAAGGTGTTAGAATTAACAAAAGTTACATCAATGATAAAAGTATTTAATTCAGTTGAAGCAGCTCTTCAGAGTTTTTGATGTAAATGGAATAATATACTCTCGCCACTGAAAGCAGCGTGAGTGTATACATTCATAATCAATTATAAAAAACATGAATACTGTTTTCCTTTTTATTACTAATTTTGAAAATATATTTTGATTTCATGCCGTATTAAAATTTATTTTATCATTATCGGTAATGTGCTATATTTGTGCTAAATTAGTATGGTGATATATTCGATATAGTATTTTGAGTTTTTATTATAGCACGATTATAATTTTAATCGTACTATCTTATCAAGAGTGGTGGAGGGACTGGCCCTGTGAAGCCACGGCAACCGGCACAGGTAAAAGTCGGTGCCAATTCCAGCGGAAGAAATTCCGGAAGATGAGATAGGCAACTGGTAACCGCTTATTCCAAACTTCCGGTAAGCGGTTTTTTATTTTACATAGGAGATCCACTGTTAAATGAAACATGACATTACATTAGATACATCCGTTGGCATAGTTCAAACGCAGTATTATACATTTGCAGAACCACCGGATGAAATGGTGCTTGCCTCAGGTAAAAAACTGGGGCCCATAACGTTAGCGTATGAAACATATGGAACATTGAATGAGAGCAAAAGTAATGCAATATTAATTCTGCATGCCCTTTCAGGATCTGCACATGCTGCAGGCTATCACACAGAAGCTGATGCGTATCCCGGGTGGTGGGATCACTATATTGGTCCAGACAAAGCATTTGATACCAGCAAATATTTTGTCATCTGTTCCAATGTTATTGGTGGTTGCAGTGGTTCTACCGGCCCCTCATCAGTAAATCCACACACGGGTAAAGAATACGCCCTGGATTTTCCCATCGTAACCATACAGGATATGGTAAATGCTCAGAGGTATTTACTTGATTATCTGGGAATTGAAAAGCTTCTGGCAGTTGCCGGTGGCTCAATGGGTGGCATGCAGGCTTTGCAGTGGTCAATATCATATCCTGACAGGGTGCAATCGGTTATAGCGATAGCAACCGCAGCGTCTCTCTCGGCACAGGGTATTGCCTTCCATGAAGTTGGCAGGCAGGCTATCATGCGTGACCCAAACTGGAATAATGGGAATTATTACCATGCAACCAGTCCATCCAATGGACTATCGCTTGCCCGAATGATTGGGCATATCACATATCTCAGTGAAAAGCTCATGCATGAAAAATTTGGACGAAGATTACAGCAAGCCGATATATTTAAATTTCAGTTTGATCTGGAGTTTGAGGTTGAGTCATACCTGCACCATAAGGGAAATGATTTTGTCCAGCGATTTGATGCAAATTCGTATTTATATATTACCAAAGCTATCGACTATTTTGATTTAAAGAATGATTTTGGTGGTGATCTGGCAAATGCATTTGTGAATGTTAATTCAGATTACCTGATTATAAGCTTTTCATCTGACTGGCTATATCCAACGTCGCAGTCACGGGAGATTGTGCGGGCACTGCGTATGAACAGTAAAAACGTAGTGTTTACTGAAATTCAGAGTGACAAGGGACACGATACATTTTTATTGCCCAATGAACAGCTTGAGCATAATATTGCAAACTTTTTGAAGAGGGAATTTGAAAAGGTACATAAAAAATGAAAGAATACCGTGTGGCCTATGATCTGATACTTGATTTAATCCCTCCTGGTTCGCGAGTACTTGACTTAGGGTGTGGCGATGGGCTTTTATTAAAGTTACTGCAGGAAAAAAAGCAGGTGAAAAGCTTTGGAGTGGAGATTTCTCCGGAAGGGGTCAGCCAGTGCGTGGAGAAAGGGCTGTATTGTTATCAGGGTGACATTGATGAAGGATTGTCGGACTATAAAGACAACTCTTTTGATTATGTTATTGTTAATCAGACATTGCAGAGTACAAAGAAACCGGATGTTGTTATCCGTGAATCGCTGAGGATTGCACTCAATGCAGTTTTCAGCTTCCCCAACTTTGCTCATTACTCATTACGGTTATACCTGTCATTGTATGGAAGGATGCCAAAAAACAAACTGTTGCCCTATGAATGGTATGAAACACCTAATATACACCTTTTAACAATAAAGGACTTTAGAGACTACTGCAGGGATTTCAAATATCCCATTAAAAAAGAAATGCATTTTTCAACAATTCGTTCGCGTTCAGTTATCATACCGGTAATGCCTAATCTTTTTGCAGAATACGGTTTCTTTATACTTGATGGACAACCCTTTACTTCTGCCACACTGTAAAATACTAAGATTAATGCCGCATGGAGTATTTTCTTGTATTTTTACTATGGTATGGCTACATTGTATGTAAACTCTTATAAAACCAAAGGAAAACTATGCCTCAATTTAAGGTGGTATCAGCGTATAAACCTTCAGGTGACCAGGCACAAGCAATAGAAAAATTAGCAGAAGGAATTGCCAGCGGTTATAAATACCAGACTCTGCTTGGAGTTACCGGTTCAGGCAAAACATACACCATGGCAAAGGTGATAGAAAAAGTACAGAAACCCACATTGGTACTTACCCATAATAAAACACTTGCAGCTCAGCTTTACCGTGAGTTTAAGGAATTTTTTCCCAATAATGCTGTTGAGTATTTTGTATCATATTATGATTACTACCAGCCTGAAGCGTACGTTGTGTCACAGGATCTGTATATAGAAAAAGATGCAAGCATTAATGATGAGATAGACCGCCTACGTCTTAAAGCTACATCATCACTGGTTGAACGGGAGGATGTTATCATAGTTTCATCCGTATCATGTATCTATGGCATTGGAAATCCTGAAAGCTTTGAAAAAAATCATATACGGCTTGCCGTGGGGGATATGGTTGACCGCCAGGAGCTTTTAATGAAGCTGGTGTCAATTCATTATGACCGCAATGATATAGCATTTACCCGCGGTACATTCAGGGTGCGCGGTGATACTGTTGAGGTATTCCCTGCCAACCTGCAGGATGCGTTGCGTATAGTGTTTTTTGGTGATGAGATAGAAGCGCTGTACAAAATTAACCCCGTGACTGGAGCACGCCAGGAAACGCTTGAAAAGGCATACATTTATCCAGCAAAACATTATGTTTCCAGCAAAGAAGAAATGGAAGAAACCATACGCATGATTGAAATTGAGTTAGAACACAGGATAAAGGAATTCATGGATGCAGGCAAACTTGTTGAAGCACAGCGGATAGAGATGCGTACACGATATGATATTGAGATGCTAAAAACCGTTGGCTATTGTAATGGCATTGAAAATTATTCACGGATTATTGATCGCAGACAGCCAGGCCAGCCACCGCATTGCCTGCTTCATTATTTTAAGAGTAACTATCTCATGTTTATTGATGAGTCCCATGTAACAATACCACAGGTACGGGGTATGTATGAGGGCGATAGATCCCGGAAAGTGAACTTAGTTGAGTATGGTTTCAGGCTGCCATCAGCACTTGATAACAGGCCATTGAAATTTGATGAATTTGAAGCAATGATAGATCAGGTAGTATTTGTTTCAGCAACCCCTGCTGACTATGAGATAGAAAAATCAGATCAGGTAGTTGAACAGGTTATACGACCAACAGGCTTAATAGATCCTGACATTGAGGTCAGGCCTGCAACCAATCAGGTTGATGATTTAATTGGTGAGATTAAAAAACGCGTTGCTGCCAATGAACGGGTACTGGTCACAACATTAACTAAAAAGATGGCTGAAGACCTGACCGAGTACCTGACGGAAGTTGGATTGAAAGTGCGCTATCTCCATTCAGAAATTGAAACAATTGAGCGTGTTGAAATAATACGCGATTTGCGAAAAGGAGAGTTTGATTGCCTTATTGGGATTAATCTTTTACGTGAAGGACTTGATATACCTGAGGTGTCACTTGTTGCTATACTTGATGCGGATAAGGAAGGGTTTTTACGTTCAACGCGTTCGCTCATTCAGACTGCGGGGAGGGCTGCCCGTAATATTAATGGCAAGGTAATTATGTATGCCGACACTGTTACCCGTTCAATGCAAGAAGCAATTGAAGAAACTAACAGACGACGTGCACTCCAGATGGAGTTCAATAAAAAACATAAGATTACTCCCAGGAGCATTTCCAAAGAGATAGTTGACATAATTGAACGTGAATATCATTCTGACGATGTTTTTGCTGATATAGTTGCAGAATATACTCAGAGTTATCGGACTGGCAATATTGAAGAATTGAAAAAGGTTCGAGATAAAATAAAGCAGGATATGCTTGAAGCGGCTGACAATCTTGAATTTGAAAAAGCAGCAATACTTCGTGATCAGTTATTTGATATTGAGAAGAAGATTGGACTGTACAGCAAGGTGGCACAGTGACAGTAATCAGAGGAATAGTATATGGAAATACCTTCATACGATGAACTATCGCCACTTATTGAAATGGCATTGAAAGAAGACATTGGTAGTGGAGATATTACCAGTAATGCAATTTTTGATGAATACCATTTTACCCGTGCACGGATTTATTCCAAGAGTGAAGGTGTCTTTTGCGGAGGATTTTTGATTGAATATATATACCATACCATGGACCCTTCGGTATCGGTAACGCTGTACCGCAATGAAGGGGCACCGGTAAAGGAAGATGATGTTGTTGCGGATATTGAAGGCAATGTACGGACGCTTCTTTCGGGAGAGCGCACAGTACTCAATTTTTTACAGCGAACCTGCGGAATAGCCACACGAACTGCCAGAATGGTTTCGATTGTCCGTGATACAAATATAAAAATTCTTGATACCCGGAAAACATTACCTGGATTTAGACTTCTTGATAAATATGCAGTATGGTGTGGTGGTGGCACCAATCACCGTATGGGGTTATTTGATATGGTTTTGATAAAGGATAATCATATTAAGGCAGCAGGTGGAATTTTGCAGGCAGTTGAGATGGTTAAAAAGGTGTACGATAACAAGTATGTTATTGAAGTTGAGGTTGAATCGCTGAATCAGGTTCAGGAAGCAGTTGAAGCAGGGGCAGATATCATCATGCTGGATAATATGTCAAAAGACAGAATTGCATTAGCGCTATCAATTATCAATGGGAAAGCAAAAGTTGAAGTATCCGGCAATATGGATGAACATAAATTAAAAGAATTTTCTGATTTACCCATTGATTATGTGTCAATAGGTGCACTAACCCATTCAGTTAAGGCATTTGACCTTTCAATGCGGTTACTGTAGCTTAATAGGAATAGAATCCTCTTCCAGTCTTTTTACCCAGATACCCAGCCTCAACATATTTTTTAAGAAGAGGGCATGGCCTGTATTTTGGATCGCCAAAGCCTTCGTATAATTCTTCAATGATTGCCAGCACTACATCAAGCCCAATCAAATCCGCAAGCTGTAATGGACCCATTGGCAAATTCAGGCCTAACTTCATGGTTTTGTCGATAGTTTCTGCAGAAGCAGCTCCTTCATACAGAGTAAAGATTGCCTCATTGATCATTGGCATAAGGATTCTGTTCAACACAAAGCCAGGATAATCTTTTGATTCTACTGGTGTTTTACCTAATGATTTTACAAAACTTTTTGCTGATTCAATTGTTTCACGGGTAGTAGCAATGCCACCAACTATCTCCACCAGACGCATTGCACGTGCAGGATTCATAAAATGAATGCCTATGACATATTCCGGTCGTTTAGTTGCTGAAGCAATGCTTGTGATGGGCAATGATGATGTATTACTTGCAAGTATTGTGCCTGCTTTACATATAGCATCCAGTGACTTGAAAACATTTTTTTTACATTCAAGGTTTTCTGGGATGCATTCAATGATAATATCAGCTTTATGAAGATCCTTAATATTTTTATGCAATTTTAAAAGCGAAATTATCTTGCCCCGTTGTGATTGCTCCAATCTTTTTTCTTCAACATACCTGTCAAGGTGCCCTGTTATTGTTTCATATGCATGTTTCAATTGTGATTCATCAATGTCATGGAGAATTACCTCATAATTGTTTTCAATGGCTAAATGTGCAATATCAGTACCCATTATGCCAGCACCAACAATTCCTATTAACATACATACCTCCATTATACAGTTTCGTTGACTATATTTCTTTTTGTGCCATTCAAGAACGCTTTAATATTTTCAGCAATCTCGTTTATAAGTGCCTGCCTGGTTTCCCGTGAAGCCCAGCCAATATGTGGCGTTATAATACAGTTGGGTGCTGAAAGAATAGGTTCATTAATATCAGGTGGTTCCTGTTCAAGCACATCCAGAGCTGCACCGGCAATCACGTTATTATGAAGTGCCTGTGCGAGCGCCTTTGTATCAACAATAGGGCCTCGTGCCATGTTTATTATATATGCTGATGGTTTCATCATAGCAAGAAAATCTTTGTTGACCATATGGTGTGTGGATTCATTGAGCGGCATGTGGATAGATATAAAATCAGCCATTGTACAAAATTCTTCAAGGGGATATCGTTCAACTGAGGTATCAGTGTAGGAGTTTTCCCTTTTTAGTGCAATAACCTTCATGCCAAATGCCTGTGCCAGTTTTGCCACTCGTTTCCCAATGTCACCGTAACCCATGATGCCCAGCACTTTATCATTGATGCACATGGTAGGCCAGTTCCCCATGGTAAAAATGGGTGAGCGGCTCCAGCTTCCATCATGGGTGGCAGCATTGTATTTAATAAGATTATTAGCAAGGGCTAAAATAAAACACAGAGTGAGCTGTGCAACCGCTTCGCGTGAGTAGCCGGGAACATTGGCAACGGCAATGTTTTTATTCTTTGCTGCTTTGATATCTATAGTGTTGTAGCCAGTTGCAGCAACAGCTATGAGTGAGCACTTATGCAATTGAGCTATCTCATCAGCATAAAAGACAACCTTGTTGGTAATAATAATATCGGCATCCTTGCTTCGCGATATGGTTTCGTGTGGCTTTGTGACAGGATAGGTAATGAATGTTCCCAGAGATGCAATGGGAGTGAAATCTATATCCCCAAAATCAACCGTTGAAGCATCTAAAAATACAATTGTTTTACTCATACGGTATTTCCTTTCAACTGTATGTATTGCATTATCATGGACATGTCAATAGTTTATTACAGGTTAATATACATAATTGTGGTTGGTTTGCCATCATTGTCAATGGCTTCTTCAAGCACGGAAAATCCTCGTTTGGTATAATACTGGATAAGATTGACAGTATCATTGTGTCCTTCAAAAAGATATAGTGTTTTGTACCCCAATTCTTTTGTTTTAGCAATTATTGCTTTGACTATCCTGTCGCCAATTCCCTGGAAGCGGTATTCGGGAACAATATACAGTGATGCAAGCCATGGATTGAGGTCAGTACGGGACCACAGGTCATTATTTTTCAGTGAAGCCATGCCTACGGGAAGCATTTTTTCATTAATGGCAACCCATGCCAGGGGTACCGTTGTATTGCGAGCGCGTTCTATATATGACTGGACCAGCGCAGTAAAGGGTATATCCCTTTTACTGTACCATTGATTATATGACCAGTATGCCAGTACCGGTGCGTAGTTGGGGAAATTATTAAGAGGGTGTATTTCAACCATTGGTGCTACCTCGTATTATTGTTACGTAGTACCAGAGATAGCACCAATAGGTATTGATTTCAATAATTATTTGGGGAGTTGAAGCCGTTGTTGTACGCTTTTGAGTTGTCGTTTCAATTCTTTTTCATCCCATTTAAGTTCTTTTGCTGCAGTTTCAGCTACCAAATTGAGTACATCATTGCCAGGATTTCCTGCGGTGCAGATACCTGTTCGCCTGAATACGATATCTGAAAGAGTGCGTGCCATCTCATGGCGTATTGCATAAATAACTTCTGCAAGAATTTCCCCATCATGAGTAACTATCTCCCTGTACTTCTTGTTTGAATTAGCTATGCTCATCAATGCATCTAATTCTGATCCGTAATATTTTACCAGGACTGTAAGAGTGTTTTTATTAAATGAAGGATATGAATTGTATACCGTATTAAAGAATGCTTCAAGGTCTTTTATTGTGCATCCTGCTAAATATTGTGTGTGGGTAACTGAAGGGGGGAGTTTGCGCTGTATTTTCTTTTCAACAAGCTTCATGACATTAACCGCCAGGTTACGGCTGGTAGTATATTTACCACCTTCAACAGTAATAAGGCCATTAACACCTTCTTCAGCATTATCGTATATTTCATATCGCCGTGATGACTGGTATGTTCCTTCTACCTGATCTTCAACCAGCGGACGCAACCCACCATAGGCAAATCTAATGTCTTTAAATGTGAGGTTGCCGTCACCAAATGCACTGTTTACATCATCAAGCAGTTCCTGTATACTCTGTTTTGTGACGGTATACTCATCGGGGTTGCCAATATATTCCTTATCAGTGGTTCCAATGAGAGAGTACCCTCTCCAGGGAATAAGGAAAAAATGCCTTCCTTTTCGTGGCATAAGCCCAACAGCATATGTATTTACCATAGGTTTTGTGATTATGTGAATTCCTTCTGATCGCCGTATTTGATGTTTTGTCTTCCCATTTTCTGCTTTTTTCAGGATTATATCAGCCCATGGTCCACCGCAGTTGATGATGAGATTGCCGTTAATGGTTACTTCCCTGCCAGTAAGTTTGTCATGAACGATAACACCTGTGATTGAATTATTGGTGTATACAAAATTCACAACTTCAGCATAGTTAGCTACTTTAGCGCCGTACTGTACGGCAGATTTGATAAATGCTAAAGTTAAGCGTTCTGGAAATATGCTCTGACAATCATAATACACGGTAGCTGCAGTTAAACCTTCAGGGCGAATGTTTGGTTCTTCCTGCAGGGCTTTTTCTTTACTCAATGTAAAGTGCATAGGAATTTTTTTTGATTTATCCCAGGTAAAGCCTTTATCATAGGATAGTATATCATACAGAATCATTCCAATTTTAAGCACCCATCGGTTGTTTTCCAGTCTGTTATAATTGGGTATCATGAATGGGAAAGGATATACAAGGTTTGGTGCGATATTTTCCAGTATCCTTCTTTCTCGCAATGATTCACGCACAAGTCCAAATTCAAAGTAATTTAAGTATCGCAGACCCCCGTGAATAAGTTTTGAGGTTGCTGCAGAGGTTGCCCATCCAAAATCGTTTTTCTCAAGAAGTGCAACAGTAAGTCCTCGAGATGCAGCCTCATAGGCAACAGCAGCGCCGGTAATGCCACCTCCTACAATGATACAATCAAATTGTTCTTTAGTATTTTCTTCAATAAAACGTTTCATAGCATTACCCCTTATTGTTATAGATTTGCGAATAGTATGCAAAAATTCTTTTTTCAGTGTATTCCAGTACACTATGTGTTATAGTGTATGCCTTTTTGCTGTTTTTAGCTTTAAAGGCTTCCAGAAGTTCACGGTGAAATAGTTCTGAGCGCTTCTGGTTATCAGGATTTTCAAAATACAGGTAGCCAAAATCCCTGAATATCTGGTTGAAGAAATTTAAAATGAATATATACAGCAAATTCCTGCTTGCTTTAGCAATAAGCTGATGAACAGCAAGGTCTTTTTCCAGGATACTATCATGACTGGTTACTATCGCTTCAAATTGCTGTAATTCTTCTCTGGTGATGTTTTCTGAAGCATTGGCTGCCATCTGGGGTACAATAATTCTTCGAATTTCAAGAAGATTTTGCAGTATTGAAAGAGGAATAGTATCATTAAGGTATATCATCATCTTGAAAAGTTCCAGATTGCCACTGGACAGGTAATCTTTAATGAAGATGCCTTCACCGTGGCGGATTTCAATAAGCCCCAGTGTCTCCAGTTTCTTTAATGCTTCACGCACGGTAGCCCTGTTGACATCTAAATCAGCAGCAATATCCCGTTCGGATGGCAGTTTATCCCCGGGCTGCATCTGATTAATGATGCGTTTTGCAAGCAGGGAAACTATCTGCTGGTGAAGGGTGTTTTTCTGTATTTTTCCTAATGTATTTTTTTTCATAGCAACACCTTTATAGTGGTTCAGTGGTTCAACCACTAATAGTATACCATGAGTTTATAGTAAATCAAAATATTTATAAAAAATTTTTATTCAATTCGGCGGGTTCCGTCTTCAATGCTGCATTCGTAAATTTGGGGGATCCTGTTTTCCCTCTTTTTAAATTTCTGGGCGATAGTTCTTGTAAAATGTTCTACCGCATATAATGCCACCATGCTTATAGTACATCCACCAAATCCCCCTCCCATAAGCCGTGAGCCATAGACTCCATCAATATCGCTGGCCCATTCTACCATTTCATCTATAAGAGGAATACTGACCTCATAGTAAACGCTTAAGCTTTGATGAGATTTATAGAGAAGTTCACCGGCTTTTTTAAGATTGTATTGCTGAATTTCACGGGCAAATTGATGAACACGGTGATTTTCGTATATAACATGGTAGGTGCGTTTATATTCTGTTTGTGGTAAAATATTCTGTATTTGAATTAGATCATCAACACTGCAATCACAGAGGTTTTGAATGGCAAAACCTGCTTTTTTTAACGTTAATAGAGCCCGCTCACATTCGTGCCTTCTATCATTGTAGGCTGATTCACGCAAGCTGTGTTTAACACCACTGTTGACAAGAATAAACCTGACAGTTGAGGTATCCACAGGAATATAGCTAAATTCCATAGTCTGGGTATTGAGCATTATTGCATTATCTTTCTTACCATTGATGATGGCCATCTGATCCATAATGCCACATTTAACACCTGCAAAATCCCATTCAACCTTCTGCGCTTGCAGTGCAATGTCCTTACTCTTTATTGTTATATTATTGAGCGAATAGAGTGCATACAATGTTCCCACAGTAATAGAAGCTGAGCTTGACATGCCAGCACCAACGGGTAGTGTGCTGTAGAAACTAAAGTCAAGGCCACAGTCAAATTCTATATTACTGAGTACACAGGCGCCATAGGGATATACCCACCATGCATGTGCTGCATGAGCTTTTGTTTGCGGAGAATGGAGATTGTTAATGGCCACTTCACCTGTTTCTTTATGGTTTGCAGAAACAAACCGTATAATGCCATCATTATTTCGGGAAATACATATATATATGTGTTTGTCGATAGCAGCCGGTAAAACGTTACCACCATTGTAGTCAATGTGTTCACCAATAATATTGATTCTGCCAGGTGAAGCAAATAGTGCACAATCAGTTGATCGTGGGAAATACTCACGGTGATGGGCGATAACGGTATCTATAATTGAGGACATGGTGTTTACTGGGATATTAAATGAACAAGGTTATATGCACTTCTGGTTAAAGCTATAGTGACAGGCATGTCCGCAGCAGTATGAACGTATTCAATAATACCAAAAAAGGATAGCCATGTTATAACAGAAAAATCAAGAAGTGATATGGCAAAAAGGTCATAGGGATTTGCAATTCCTGTAAGTTCAAAATATGTACGGGCTATTGAATCTAACTGTACAGGTTTATTTGAAGAAAGAATGATATCCAGTAAAAGCTGCCGGTTATTTTTGATATCATTTGAAATATAACCACCAGAGGGAAACAGATTTTTCCAGTTACATTTATTCCAGAATGCTAAAAACAGCCTGCGATAGAGTTCTCCTGTATTGATTGTGTCAACTGAATGTTCATTAGTAATTCCTGCTGCTTTTAACATAATAACTGTTTGCTTGCAGTAAATAACGAGTAAATCAGGGTCATAGTGAGCCAAGGGTCCATCCAGAAGCATATCCACGCATAAAGAATAAAAATTTTGGGGTAATGGTTTATTCTTTTCAGGATACACATCAAAATGCTTCATTATCTGGATGATACATTGAGCCAGTGTGATTGCTGTTGTGGCTTCTATTATTTGCGTGTGTTCGTCCTTTACTTCTTTTATGATAATGGAATTTTCAAATGGCAGGGTTGAATCCCATACTAATCTGTAACATGATTGAAGAACATCTTTCATAATTTTATCTTTTTTACCTGTTTTTTTCGTTGCAAACCGTTTTTCAATTTCGCGAGCAATCAGGTCATTGGTGAGCTCATTTTCAAGTGCATACAGTGCCAGATTATTAATTGTTGATCTGAACCGATGTGATGGCACATCAGCTGAATGTTTCATTGTTTGCTTTAACCCCATTAAAAATTTTACGATATAGTAACTGGCAAAAGTATATGATATTTAAATGCACTGTGTGAGCAACTATTGCTATGAAATTAATTGATAAACATAATATAATAAATTAATTTTTAGTCAATTAATATTTTAATAAAATAAAAAAAAGTTTAGAGAAAAAAATACTGCACATTTATTTGCTTTACTAATATTAATATAAACAGTATGTATCCTTAATAAATTTTTGGTTAATAACACATATAAACTCTCTGTCTTTTGATTAAGGTGTATAGTTAAATATATACTGAAAAATTTTTTTGAATTTGCTTGCATTAATATCTTGTAATTTTGTATTACTCATCTCATAAATGAATAGCATGTTTACATTGCTACTATAGATAGATATATCAAGAGGTCGTGGGATGTGGTTATTATCGTTAATAGATGCAACACATAATGATGTAAAAGAGATACAGGAAAATTCAAAGGATATTCTTCATTTTTTGGCAGAAGAAATTGGTGAGCGCACATTACGGAAATATGATAATTTAAATCGTACGCGGCACTATATCCATGATTATTTAAAGAAATATAATGACAGAGTTTATGAGGAAAAATACCTGGTGAATGGCATGGAAGTTGGGAACGTCATTGCTGAGATCCCCGGTTTTGAAGATAATGATGAGATAATTATCATTGGTGCACATTATGATACCATTGAAGATACTCCTGGGGCAGATGATAACGGTTCGGCAATAGCTGGGTTACTGGAACTTCACAGGTTATTATCGCAATATAGTTTTAGAAAAACATTGCGTTTTGTAGCATTTACATTAGAGGAACCTCCTTTTTTCTCAGGACCGTATATGGGTAGTATGGTACATGCTAAGGGATGTAAGGAAAGAGACGAACATATTGATTTGATGATTTGCCTGGAAATGATTGGCTATGCTGGTAGCAGGATACATCAGGATTATCCCTTGAGTAGTATGCAAAAAGAATACCCTCCTTATGGCAATTTTCTGGCTGTTGCTGCATTGCCAAGTTATGCTCCCTATGCTTATAAATGGAAACGGGAGTATAACAGGTTTGCAAAAAATAAAATATTTGATATGATTGGCCCCGCTTCAATTCCTGGTATTAATCTATCCGACCATTATTCTTTCAATAAGTATAGTTTTCCGGCTATAATGATTACCGATACTGCTTTTTATAGAAATAAAAATTATCATACTGAGGGAGATACTTACGAGACTATTAATTTTAAATTTCTGGCAGAAGCTATATTTAATACATTTATGGCAGTAAAAACTATAGCAAATGAAAGGGATATTCTTGAATGAGTGATTTTATTACAATTCCAATTCAGGATTCTCATCGTCTGGTTAATGCAGGTAATGTTATTTTAGTATCTGCTCAATCACATGAAAAGAAAACCGTAACCACTGTTGCATGGCATATGCCGGTGAGCAGTCAGCCAAAGCTATTATCATGTGCTCTTGCAAATAAGCGTTATAGCCTTGAATTAATTAAGGAATCCAGATGTTTTTGCATAAATATCCCTGAATTTAAACTGCTGGATGCTGTTGTCTTTTGTGGTACCTATTCGGGGAGGAACGTTGACAAATGTAAAGAGGCAAATTTAACCGCTGTGCCATGTTCTAAGATACATGGATTTTTCATTGACGAATGTGTTGCCCATATTGAATGTGAACTATATTCAATGATTGAAGCAGGGGACCATACCATTGTGGTTGGTAACGTTACTGGTGCGATGGCGCAGAAACATCTTTTTACTCCGGATGGAGTTATTGATATTAATAAAGTTCAATTAATTCACCACCTGGGTGGTACTCATTTTGGGATATTAAAATCACAGGAAACGTAATGCCATGGAATGTAAAATAGAACGAAATCTGTCACTGTGTACCTGCAGTTATGATCCCTGTTCACGAAAGGGGTTATGCTGCGATTGTATTGCATACCATCTGAAAAAGAGGCAGCTACCCGGTTGTGCCTTCCCTAAAGATGCTGAAAGAACCTACGACAGATCATTTGAGCACTTTGCACGGTTGGTACAAACAGGCAAAGTATAATCTATTTCTTCGCCAGATAGTGCAAAGGATCTAATGGCTTACCAGAGTGGTTTATCTGAAAGTGTAGTGACGGGTTGCTATCGCTTAAAAATCCAATTGTTGTGCCTTTTACAACGAACTGGCCTTCCTTGACAGTAATTGCATCCAGCTTAGAGTAGATTGTATAAAAGTCTTTTTTATGCATGATAACCACAAAGTTACCAAATCCTCGCATAGTTCCAATTTTTGCTATAGTGCCTTCAGCACTTGCAACAACCTTGCTTTTTGGCCTGCTGGTAATAATAATTCCTATGGGGCGGACTCCACCATGATCACGTGTGTATGTCATAACAAATGGTACTGGCCAGATAAAAGAAAAGCTGCTGTCAAATTTTTTTTGTGGTATTTGGTTTGGAGATGATTTCTTTGATGAAGAATTATTAACAAAATCATTTGAAGGAATAAAAATTTTTTGCCCAACCTTTATTGTGGTGAAGTTGTTAATATTGTTGGCTTCGCAGATCGCATCAACAGTAGTATTGTACTGTTTTGAAAGTCGGTATAGTGTTTCTCCTTTTTTAATGATGTGCCATGTGCCTTTTGAAGACGATTGTTTACTATTATTGTTTTCGTTTGACTGACTATTGTGATAGGAGGTTTCGCTTTCAACCTGAGGTGTTGTATAATACACTGGTTGTGTTGAATAGTAGTCATTTTTGATGTAATAATTATCTTCGTCGGTGATTAGAGGGGTACTATCGTCTTCGTTGTAATTGAACTGCTGGTATGTTTTTTGGGTGTTTTTTTTGTGTATATCCTGGGGTTGACGGTATGCAGGAGGAACACATCCCATATGGAATATTAATAAAACTATTATAAAACGTATGTCATTGGCACTCATCCATGAAACCATGGAACATCTCCTTATGTTCCGTTTAAACGCACATTTACCAGAAAGGGTATAAATACCCTTATCATAGTATCGGAAGAATGGGCTGGATAGTTAAGCAATTAATTTTTTATTCATGATAATCAACAGTGGTGGTGATAGTTAATTTGCCATGGCGTACGTTTTTTATGGCCAGTAAATTATCTGCAATCTTTTTAACCTGTGACGATGTGCCCCGTAACAATAACACCTCAAGGCAATTATGTTCATCTAAATGAACATGGACTGATGATATTATGTATTTGTAATTATCATGCTGAAGGTCATTCAGTTTATCGGCAATCTCACGAACATCATGGCTGTATACAAGAGTCAAGGTGCCTATTACTTCTGCATTTGGGTCAGTGATTTCTTCTTTAACCAGCATATCTCGAATAAGGTCACGTATGGCTTCAGAACGGTTGACGTATCCCTTTTCGTTAATCAAGGCATCAAACCTGTCCAGCAGCTTCTCATCTATAGACACGCCAAAACGAATTACATTATTCATGCTCTGACCTCATCTGGTATATAGTATAAATCAATAGTGTTGTAGCTTTTTGCAATATGCAAGTAAATTTTTTATCTTTTTCTGCAGTATAAACAATATCAAGTATTGAAATTGTTATGATAGGTATAACATTATATATAATAGATAACAGGTTTGATACGTGGGAATGAAAATAATAGAAAAATTGAATTGACAAAATTAACATTGGTTGTACAATCAATCAACTATAATGATTTTATTTTTAAAGGAGGCAGTTATAGATAAACATAATATATAGTATAAATTAAAACCGATATATTCTTATTATACTTCTCCCATACATGTCCACATTCAGCACTCAAACATAAAATTATAAATAACTAAAATGGAGGTTAGCCATGCCTGTTTTTTCAAACACTGAAAAAATGTATGAAGTATTGGGTGAGCTGTTTAATGCATTATTAGATGATACAACAGCCAGGGAAAAATTTTTAGAATCAGACATCATTATTAAGTTTGATATTCATGATCCTGCAGGGCAGATATGGATATCAAATGAAGATGGTGGCAAGGTTATATGTGGCTCAACACAGTTAAAACCAACAATCGAAATGACGCTTTCAGGTGATTCATGCCACAAATTCTGGCTACAGGAACTAACAATGCCTGTTGCATTGGCCAAAGGGTTAATTAAGGCAAAAGGACCCATGCCAAAAGTTATTAAACTCCTTCCACTTCTTAAACCTGCATATGCAGCATATCCTGAAATTGCTAAAAAACATGGGCTGATATAAAGGGGGTAACAGATGAGTATTGAACGAAGCATGAAGCAATTTGAGGAAGATAGAAAAGCAGCCGTTAAGATTGCTGCACACTTATTACTGGCAAGTGCAACCACCACACCACGTGTAGGAGGTGTAGGTGAGTGTACTGTTCACATAATTGATGATGAATGTAAAATTGAGGATTTATGCCAGGCAATAGAAAAGATGGCAAAGGAAAATGAACGCTGGGAATTTTTTACCCGTGATGCCATGATGCTCAGAGATGCAGATGCTGTGTTGATTATTACATCGCTACGATGTTATACCGATCCTGCAGATACTAACTGCAATATGTGTGGGAAACTCACCTGTGAATATTTAAAAGAAAGTGAAAAATTGCCTGATGATCCGGGTATTGCCTATAAAGGTCCGTTATGTATATTCAGAGCTAATAATATTGCTTATGCTGTTGATGGGATAGTGTCACTGGCTCGGAATTTAGGCATTGATTATGGAGTGTTCTGGTCAGCGGGTGCAGCAGCTATGCGTATGGGTATAGTGCCAAAGAATACGGGGTTTTGTTTGGCTGTTGGTATTTCAGTAACAGAAAAGAGCCCATTCAGGGATATCCCGTTGCGATATGATGAGATAAATGAAAAAACTATGAATGACAGGATCATCAAGCGATTGTGGCCTCAGTTCAGATCTATTTACAGTTAATAATGCACCACAACTTCATTGATTTTGCCCATAACAGATTGCATCATGTAATATATAACAAAGTTTATGGAGGTTTTTAATGCCAGCAATAGAAATGAATGAGCTTATACAGAATGGATTAAACAGGGCAGTTGAGCTTATGGCTTTAGCTGCATATAATTCTTTTAGATTTGGCAAACGCAATACCATAAAAATGGTGAGCCTTTCCATTGATGATTTAAAGGAGATAGCTGAATTCTGCTATTCGTTGGGTGACATGTCACCACTGGCTGCGCGGGATGGAAGGTTCCTTATGGAACTGGTAAAAGAGCCATGCGCAGTGCTTTTAATTGGCGATAAGCGAAAATCGGATTTTAATTACAATTGCGGAGCCTGTGGGTACAGAACCTGTGCTGAACTAAATAAAGCTGAAGAGGTTGAAGCATTAACCGCGCGTGGGCCAAGCTGTCAGTTTAAAAATTTAAATATTAATATAGCTGCTGGTGCTGCTGCTTCAATGGCATGGCGTTTAGGCTTACATTGCAGGGTATTCAGTACGATAGCGTTTGCGGCCTTTGCGCTCAATAAACTGGAAGGTATTGATATTGCAACGTCAGTTGCAGTGAGCGCTGCAAAAGTTGATCCTTTCTTTGACCGGCATCAGTACTGGACAAAAGAACACTGGGATGAAATTTTTGCAAAAGAATTCCCCACATTTACAAGGGGGTTTATAGGAGCTATCGAAGAATAAAATAATGGAGGGGAGTATGGCAACAAAAGCACATCTTAATCCAGTTATAGCTTCGCACCTGGTTGAAATTAAAGCAGATGAAATTCCCGATACCCTGGTTTATATTTTTGAACAGGGTGATGCGGGCGATGAGCGCTGTACATATAAAGACCTTTATGAAAATTCAAATAAAATAGCACGGTTATTCCTTGATAACGGAATAGATAAAGGCGATACTTTTGCTGTCTTTATGAAAAATTATCCAGAATTTGTCTATGCGCTGCTAGCAGGAACTACGATAGGAGCTATCATGGTGCCTATTGATCCGCGCAGCAGGGGTGACAAGCTGAGGTTCCTTTTACACAATTGTAATGCCAAAGCAGTGATAGTAGAAGATGAACTATTAAGCAGTCTTGAAGAGGTATTGCCCAATCTGCCAGCAATAAAATTAGTTAGCGTTGTATATAAAAAAGGGCATGCTATACCAGTTGCTGATAAATACCATGCATTAAATGAAACAATTGAAAAGACTACCTGGGATACAGTTGATCAGATGATAATGGATGTACGGCACCCAATGCAGATTATATATACCTCGGGTACTACCGGTGACCCAAAAGGAGTAGCAATCAGGAATAACAGAACTGGATTGTTTAATATCTTAAACAGTATTGTGTGGCGCTATCAAAAAGATGACATCCTGTATAATGGGTTATCACTGACACATGGTAATGCACAGGCAGTTACTCTATTTCCAGCACTCTCTATGGGAATAACTGCAGTATTCAGCCCCCGATTTACCAAAAGCAGAATATGGGATATATGTAGAAAATATGGATGCACGTCATTTTCGCTTTTAGGCGGGATGATGGCAGGAATTTATAATGAGCCCGAAAAACCGGATGATGCTGACAACCCTGTGAAAGTGGTCATAAGTGCCGGGACTCCGACAACAATTTGGGAAGCATTTGAAAAACGCTTCAATGTTAAAATACTTGAATGGTATGGGTCGGTTGAAGGTGGCTTTGCATATAAACCTATAGGGAAAGGGCCCATTGGATCTTTTGGCAAACCAGTACCAGGTGTAATGGAATTTAAGATAGTGGATGAAAATGACAATGAAGTTCCGGTGGGACAAACCGGGGAGTTAATATGCAGATTATTGAAAGGTGAAACAAAAGTTGATTATCTGGGCAAGCCTGAAGAATCAAAAGAAAAGACGCGTGGTGGTTGGTTGAGAACCGGTGATATGGTACACAGGGATGCCGAAGGCTGGTATTATTTTGATTATCGTAAAGGGTCAGAGCTTAGAAGGTCCGGAGATTTCATTCAGCCAGAATATATTGAAACAGTCATTGGCAAACACCCCGATGTATCAGAAGTGTCGGTATATGGTGTTCCTGCTGCTTCCGGTGCTCCTGGGGAAAGCGATCTTGTTGCTGCTATTGCCTGCTTTGAAGGAAAATCAGTTGATCCAAAGTCATTTTATGAGTATCTGAAAAAAAACCTGGAAGCAAATTTTATTCCTTCATATCTGCAGATTGTTCCAGAGATTCCCAAAACAATAACAGAAAAAGCTTTAACACGGGTTCTTAAAGAAGACTTTTTAAAAGGCCTTGGGACAATATATAAATATGAAGATTATAAATAATAATCGTATAGGGAAAACATCTACTTATGGAGGTTCGTATGTTGTATACAGAACTCAATATAGAACTAACAGATGAACATCAGCATCTTAAAGAGCAGGTTCACAGGTTTTCAATGGAAGTATTACGACCTGCTTCTCTGGAATTGGATAAACTTCCGGCTGAAGAAGTTGTCAAAAAAGGTTCAATTTACTGGGATTGCATGGCTAAGATGTACCAGAATGGCTATCATACTGTTTTGATTTCTGATGAATATGGTGGATTGGGACTGGATCCATTGGCAGTTCATATCTTCTGGGAAGAGCTGGCATACGGCAGTGTGGGATTTGCAGTATCGTTAGGCTGTAGCTGCTTTGCTGCATTTTATGCTACCATGCTGGCTGAGGATAAGCTTATAGAAAAATTCGTTATCCCGTTTGTAAATTGTAAGGATGCTAGCGTTATGAGTTGCTGGGGAATTACTGAGCCTGATCATGGAAGTGATAATTTAGCACCACGGACGAGTTTTTTCAAAGATGCCTCATTGACACAACAGGTCAAGGCGCATAAAAAAAATGGTGAATGGATCATTTCAGGACAGAAGTCAGCATGGATTTCAAATGGACCTGTTGCTTCAAACTGTGCATTATTTCTGAACCTGGACCCTTCAAAAGGTTTGTCTGGAGGTGGTATATGCCTTATTGATTTAAATCAGGATGGGGTTACACGGGGCAAACCACTTGATAAGATGGGGCAGAGGGAACTTCCTCAGGGCGAGATATTTTTTGATAATGTTGTCTGCCCTGAAGAGTACATGATCGTAGATCCAGAAAGTTATGAAGCCATGACGGAATTAACATTGGGGCATGCTAATGCAACAATGGGTGCCTATTTTACTGGCCTTGCTCAAGCAGCCTATGATATGACATTACAATATTGTACTGAGCGTATACAGGGAGGAAAACGATTATGTGACCATCAATGGGTGCAGAAAAAATTATTCGATATGTTTGTAAAAGTTGAGACTGCCAGAGCATTTTCCCGCGCTGCCATGATATACAATATGAATACCACACCACCTGATGTTAAATATTCCATTGCCTCCAAAGTATACTGTACCGAAGCAGCATTTCAGGTAACCAGTGATGCCATCCAGCTTTTTGGCGGCTATGGGCTGTCAAAAGAATTCCCCATTGAAAAATTGTTCAGGGATGCTCGTGCAGGGATGATTGAGGATGGCTCAAATGACACGTTATCAATGACAGCAGGAAATATTATTATTAAGGAGAAATTGGGAGATGAGTAATGTTCACATAATTGGCTCAGGGATGATACGGTTTAACAAGTATCCTGATGAAACAGTCAGGTCAATGGCTGAAAAGGCTATAAAGCTTGCACTGGAAGATGCTGGCATAGATAAAAAAGACATTCAGGCAGGATTTTTTTCAAATACATTCTGGGGCATGTTTTCAGGACAGCATTCCATACGAGGACAGGTAATTTTCAGGGGAATGGGAATTGATAAAATTCCTGTAGTTAATGTAGAGAATGCGTGTGCAGGTGGATCATCAGCATTGCATTTAGCTTATACTGGCATAAAAGCAGGCATGTATGATGTGGCAATAGCTGTTGGTTCAGAAAAAATTACCAATCCTAATAAGGCACTGTCCCTGGGTGCCTATGCATCGTGTATGGATGTTGAAAATTTTGAGAAGCATATCAATATGATAATCGAAGTAAGTAAATCATTTAAAATTACCATACCTCACGATGAAAGCAAACCAGGTGAAGGCCGTAGCGTATTTATGGATGCATATGCTGTTGGAGCGCGGTGGCATATGGACAGGTTTGGGTCCACTCAACACCAGTTAGCAGTTATATGCTCTAAGAATCATTTACATGGATCACTCAATCCTCTGTCACAGTATCAACACAAAATGACCGTAGAAGAAGTACTGGCAGACAAGCTGGTTGCCTGGCCACTGACTCGTGCTATGTGTGCACCGGTTGGTGATGGTGCGGCTGCTACAATTGTATGTTCTGAGAAATTTTTAAAAAAATTAACAGGAGCGCGTCCGGTAAAAATTATAGCATCGGTTATGGGACAGGGTGAGGATAGGGACCTTGATGCGCCGGATATAGGTGAACGTTTATCAAGGTTAGCGTATGAGCAGGCTGGTGTTGGTCCTGGCGATATAAGCCTTGCTGAACTGCATGATGCAACGAGCTGGGGTGAGTTGCATCAGACTGAATCAATGGGTTTTTGCCCTGTTGGTGAAGGCGGTCCCTTTGCTGAAAGTGGCGCAACAACGTTGGGTGGTAAAAAGCCCATTAACACCAGTGGTGGACTGGAGTGCAGAGGACATCCCATAGGCGCATCAGGCCTTGCCCAGATTCATGAACTTGTACTGCAATTGCGCGGTGAGGCAGGAGCGCGTCAGGTTGAAAACGCCCGGTTAGGGCTGGCCGAAAATGGTGGGGGCAACATAGGCGTTGAAGAAGCAGCTATGTGTATTCACATCTTAGAAAAGGTGCGATAGTTACTGATAATGTAATCAATGGCTATTAATTTCAACAACAGGTGGGTGGTTATCACAGGAGCCTCTTCCGGTATAGGTAAGGCACTGGCGGAATGCTTTGCCAGGGAAGGGGCTCATCTTATATTAGGTTCTCTTCCTGGTGAAAAACACATACTTGAAAGCATCAGGGATAATCTTCAAAAGCAACATGCTATTCAAATAGTTACTATCTATCAGGATTTTGCAGATCCGGATGGAGCCGTAAAATTTTATGATCAATGTAAAAAGCTACAAAAGCAGATTTACTGTTTAGTTAATAATGCCGGTATAATGGCCTATGGCTATTTCCATGAACTATCGCACAAACAGCAAAAAACATTAATCAATATTAACCTTATGGCATATTTTTCCCTCATGCGACTATTTATTGAAGACATGATACAACAAGAGGAAGGGGTTATTATTAATATATCATCTGTGTCAGCATTCCAGCCGACTCCGCACCATGCTGTATATGGTGCTGTTAAAGCGTTTGTGCAGAGTTTAAGCGAAGCTGTCGATCAGGAATGTAGAGGTACCGGTATCAGCGTGCATACAATAAATCCATCCTATACGGATACGCCCTTGCTTAAAAAAAATAATTTTCCGAATAAAATCTGGTGGTACCGTATTTCAGGGCTGGCAAAACCTGAAGATATTGCTCGCAAAGCAATCAAGGCAGTAAAGCAAGGTAAAAGATTATATGTGCCCGGGGTCATGAATGCATTGATTCATCTTTTCCTGCCGCGATTGCTGCCACGAAAACTGTCCAATGCAATAGCACATATTGTTTTACGGCAGGAAAGATAATCCTGTCTTTATTCATTTGCCAGGCCTCTGCGGAAAAGACTGATATACATGAGTACCTGATGTGTTATGCTGTTGATGATGGTAAACAGTGATGTGTACAGATACCCAACCTGGAACAGCATGATGAGCGGAATGGATATATATAGATTTTTATCAAATGCAAAATACACCGCCAACGTCATATAGAGCCCCAACACAAACTCAATAATAGAGACAAAATTGATTGTATGCAGGCTATATTTGTTTTTTAATAGCGTTTTCACGTGGTCTATTGCATTAATACGATTGAGAGCCACCACATTGTATTTTGGAGTCCTGTTAAAATCACTCTTTTTATCAAGCAGTGCCTCTATGACCGCTTTACTGTTATTAATGGATAAACCAATACCCAGTGAAAGGACCATGGGCAGGTACAGAAGCGGTTTAATCTTTGAATCGTAAATGTTTTTATTCTGGTAAAGAACAATGAGCTCTGTAAAATAGTAGAAAATCATTACTGATAGTGTGGCAAGGAGAAATATTGGCAGGTCAAGATAGGCAAACTTTTTAAACCCTCCGTAATAACGAACCCATAAAGCTACAGGCATAAGAAGAGTAAGAAAAACCATGAGAAGATATGCAAAGTTAGCCCCTAAATGCATGAACGATTCAAGCTTAACTTTAAGGGGCAGGTGTGAATGCAGGATAGTTTTATATAATTTTTTAAATACCTGAATGGATCCCTTTGCCCATCTGAATTGCTGAGCCTTAAATGCTGAAATCTCAATGGGAAGTTCTGCAGGTACGGTAACATCGGGAAGATATAAAAACTTCCATCCTTTCATCTGTGATCGGTAGCTTAAGTCAAGATCCTCGGTTATGGTATCATGTTGCCATCCACCACCATCAATGATTGCCTGCCTTCGCCAGATGCCAGCAGTGCCATTGAAATTAAAGAAGCGGCCTGAGCGATTGCGTGCGGTATGCTCTATCATGAAGTGGCCATCTAACAGTATGCTCTGACATTCAGTAAGCAAAGAATAATGGCGATTTATATGATCCCATCGTGTCTGCACCATTCCAATTTCAGGGTCGGTAAAGTAATGGATTGTTTTTTGCAAAAAGTCAGGATTGGGCAAAAAATCTGCATCAAAGACTGCTATAAATTCGCTATCGGTAAGCCCAAGGCCGTTTTCCAGAGCACCTGCTTTAAACCCTGTTCTGTCCGTTCGATGAATATATTTGATATTGAATCCTTCCTTGCGTTTGAGTTTGCATATTCGCTCGGCAATAATTGAGGTTTCGTCGGTTGAGTCATCAAGTACCTGGATTTCAAGCTTCTTTTTTGGGTAATCTAATTGCGTTATAGTATTGATAAGGCGCTCAACAACATACTGTTCATTGAAAATAGGAAGCTGAACAGTTACTTTGGGGAGAGATTTAAACATTGATTTAGGTTGAATTTTCTTTTTGGCGTATTTTAGAAAAAGATACAATGTATAGTATCTATGAGCACCAAAAATTGATAAAAGTAAAAGTATTAATCCATAAAAAATAAGAATAAACAGCTTCATAGAGTATATCTTCCTTTTATTATTAAAATATCTTTCAGTATGGTTGATGTGATATTTTTTCAGATTTACAATATTGAAAATGGATTATACCACAGAAAAAAATATTTGCAAAAATTAATGAATGGCATACTATACCATGTCATTTGTATGTCAATATTAATTACAGGAGGTTTGTATGACACAGGCAACTGTTCAGGCGTTACAGGGTTTACGTGATTTATCCATGGTCAAATGGTATATCATTCCGCTACTGGCTATTGTATTTTACATTTATACAAAAGAAATCAAGGAAGCACGTAAAACTGGCGACTGGGATGCAGTATTTGCGGGCGCTACTATATTTGGCGTGGATTTTTTTAATGAAACGTGGAATGGATGGGTGATGTATCTGTCACAGCGATCTGCAGTATGGACAACCCCTGGCGATACGGCACTACGCACCATGGTTGGATGGAATATTGAGATAATGTTTATGTTTACATTGTTAGGGATTATCTTTTATCACACGCTCAGTGGAAAAAATAGTAAAATCCTTGGCATCCCTGAAAAGTGGTTCTGGGCTGTAGTGTATGCAGCATTTTGCGTATTTGTTGAGTGCCTGCTTAATATTGGTGGCCATTTAGTGTGGGAATACGAATACTGGAATCTTTCTTTCAAGGGTGTGTGGCTTATCTTTTTGTTTGGGTATTTCCATTTCTTTGTCTTTGCTATTATCGTGATTGGGCTTTCAACAATTAAAAAGAAGATTATTGCAGTATCATGCATCTATGCAGTACCTATCATCATGAATATAGTAGCACTGGGAATATTGGGCTGGAATTATTGAAACGAAGGTGGAATGTCGCTTTGTTTATTGATGTTATAAAAAAGTTCTGAAGGGTCTTCGGCATAAAAGATGAGTTCATCATCCATGATATAGCGCATCCTTACCTGTTCAAAAAGGAAGCTGATTTTGTATTTTTTTTCTTTGATAAGTTTTTCAATATGGGGAATGCATTGTTTTGAGTACACTGCATGGAGTGGCTCAGTATTCCCTGCCCAGCAGGGGATGATGCAGTCATACATATGGGGGATTTGCAGCATAAAAGCAATAAATTCCTGATTTAAGAAAGGCATATCAGCTGCGCATACAAAAATGTAATCCGTTGCTGAACACTTGAGTGCAGTATAGATGCCACCAAGCGGACCAAGACCAGGTATTATATCAGGATATACAGGTATTGTGAGATAGTTATATTTATCAGTATCGTTTGCAATAATTGAAATTGTTTGAAACAGCGGTTTGAGTGAATGTAAAACATGTTCAATCAGTGGCCTGCCTTTGAACAGGTGTAAGGTTTTGTCGCTACCAAAACGGCTGCTTTTACCGCCTGCAAGGATACATGCTTCTATAGCTTCCATAGATTACTGGCGTGTATATCCCATCTGTAGTGCTGAAGCATCAAGAAAATTGGTAATGAGATTTTCTACCGTCAGGTCAAACTGTGATTCATCATGTTGTTTGGTTATGCGGATTGTTTTTATATATGTGTTGCATTTGTTGCAGTAATCAAAGCGGTATTTTTCATCGGGTTCATAACTGTAATAACCAAGTGTATCGGTGTTTTCATTTCCACACGCAACACATTTAACGCGTTTGTATTCCCATTCGCATTCACACAGGGCACAGTGAAGGAATCGTTTGTTGTTTTTTGGCTCAACAATTTTAGCCATATCGGGTAAAAATCCACAAAAGGGACACAAGCCTTCACTATAATCAGGGAATTGGGTTATATCCTGCAATGCTGCATCTTTAAGAGCAATGAATAATGGCTTGTATGCATTTACTGTCACAAATATCAGCTCATCAGTATCAAGTTTATTATTATGAGCTATTGCCTCAAATGTACTGTCTTTTGATAATAATGCTGTGATTATGTCTTTGTATAGCTCAGGATTGTCATCAAGGTTTGCAAGCAATGTATCAAATGAGTAAGCGGTTTGATACTGTGTAATAAGCGCAGCTATATTTTTGAACATTTTCTTTATGCCAGCAATTATTTCATCAGTGAACTGTAGTGTGTGAGGCTGAATCATTGGGTACTGTGTGGTATCAACAATGAGTTTTGAATCAGTAATGATTGAGGCAAGGTGTTGAAGGCTTTGAAACTGTAATGAAAAAAGTGACCGATATAGAGCAAAAAGGTCTTCTGAAAACATAGAATTATTCAAAAGCGATTCTTTACGCTGTTCAAGATGTTCTGTATGATGTATCATTGGCATAATAAATTTTCCGCTGTTTTCCTGCAATTGAAGCTATAGTCCTGATGGTGACGTATTTGTCAATACTTTACAATGATTTCTTATACAGTTTTTTATAGTAACATACGCAATAATGTTTGACAATTATATATTAATTTTTTTTATATATAAGATCTCTTCGAACCCTGTTTTCTAAGGCTCATATAACGCTATGAATGCAGGGTCGAAAGGGTAAAAAGAGAAATCTTTTTGCCTCCCATGCCTGGAAAGAAGAGGCAGATACCCTTTTTAAGTAAAAAGGGAGGGGTCTGTTTATACTATTTATTGTATTATATGGGAGGCTACGATCACGCCAAAATTTAATACAATAGTGTTATTGTTTATCAGGCAGAACTTTATAGTGCTGCATGTTTTGTGAAGAACTACTGTTTATTTTTTCAGGAGGTACTCATGCCGGTTACCAGAAGAGATTTGTTTAAATTAACAGGAGTCACCGCAGCGGGTTCATTTTTGGGTGGAGTAACCTTCTTAACAGGATGTAAATCCACTGACAAGTTAAGAGGGGCAAAGGAATCCACCACTATATGCCCGTTCTGTGGTGTTGGTTGCGGTATTATTGTATCATCGCGTGATGGCAAAGTAATAAATGCCGAAGGCGATCCAGATCATCCAATTAACGAAGGTGCTCTTTGTTCAAAGGGAATGTCGTTATACCAGATAGCAGTAAATCCGGTAAAACGGCGTCTTGATAAAGTTTACTATCGTAAACCTTTTAGTGAAGAGTGGGAAACGTTAAGCTGGGATGATGCTATCAAAATGATAGCTCAGCGAGTAAAAGAAACCCGTGATAGAACATTTCTAGAGAAGGAAAATGGCATTACAGTAAACCGTTGTGATGGCTTAGCAGGATTTGGTGGTGCAGCACTGGATAATGAGGAGTGCTATGCATGGTCAAAGTGTGCTCGTCTGCTGGGAATAACACGGTTAGAACATCAGGCACGGCTTTGACACAGCTCAACTGTCGCCAGTTTGGCGGCTTCATTTGGCCGTGGTGCAATGACAAATCACTGGATTGATATTCAGCATGCCGATGTTGTCATGATCATTGGCAGCAATGCTGCTGAAAACCATCCCATATCATTTAAGTGGGTTCAGCGGGCACGTGATAAAGGTGGCAAGCTTATCAGTGTTGATCCACGGTTTACCCGTACATCTTCACTGGCTGACCTGTATGCACCAATACGTCCCGGTACTGATATTGTATTTATCAACGGTATCATTAACTATGCATTGCAGAATGATCTTATCCAGAAAGAATATGTGGTTAAGTATACCAATGCAGCATATCTGATAGATCCCGGTTTTGCTTTTAATGATGGAATCTTCAGTGGATATAATCCTGCTGAACGCAAATATGACAAAAAGACATGGAAATATCAGCTTGATGCTGATGGCATACCCTTAAAGGATGAATCATTGCAGAATCCTCAGTGTGTATACCAGCTTTTGAAGAAACACATGTCACGCTATACACCTGAAAAGGTTTCTGCAGCTACAGGCTGTCCAGTTGACA
>ERZ795045.1013-NODE-1013-length-33079-cov-6.713784_pt1 | contig 33079 bp, 19 predicted proteins | sample MGYA00375129_ERZ795045 | MGnify/ENA primary metagenome ERZ795045 (study PRJEB30174, sample SAMN05720166) | activated sludge metagenome | isolation source: anaerobic digester from wastewater treatment plant | place: Japan | collected 2015-05-15 ...
TTGAAGTCGGATTTTGGTTCAGTAGATAGCAATGGAGATGGACAGGTGAGTTGGTCTGAGGCGAGTGCCAAATATCCGGGCTTAACGCAGGAGGTATTCAATCAAGTAGATACAAACAGCGACGGAAGCATTAGCAAATCCGAGGTGGGAATAGCAGGTCAGGAAGGAGAAGGCTCAATTCAGCCGAAAGAAGGTGAAGGGTCAGCTCAGCCAACAGAAGGGGAAGGGAGTACGGAGACGCCGACGGAGACTAAACAAGGTTGTGGTTGTTTTGGTGGTAAATCATTAGGCAATGATACGTGGTGGAAATATATCTTAGATGTTATTCTGTTTGGTATGCTGATAGTTTCTATGAGTGGTATGCGTCGTAGGAGGAGATAAAAAGAGTAACACAAACATCGTGCTTGTGGTAAAAAATAACACAGGCAAGAGTGCCTGTGAGGGATTATCTAAAGGGGTAGACTTAGGAGTCTTATGTAATGGAAGACCTATGTGCCTGCCCCTAACATGAATTTTTTGAAATGTATATAACAAGGTAGATTCAGAATTAATAATGATGTATCTATTTACCCCATTCTATCTTTCCTGTACTTCTCATGCTTTCTTTAGTTCAACTTACCATGCTATTACGAACTTTTTATCTGTTTTGTTCCATAGTTCTTATCAGTCTTATCTGTGCTATTCCGTCGGTGGGGATGATGGGTATGTATTCTAATCATACGTGGGACGCTTGTGATATGTTTTGATGCAATTACTTAGAAAGTGAAGAGGTGTATTATAGGGGGTTTTTAGTGGGGGTAGGGATACGGGTTACTTTGCCGTTAGTGGCATCGAGATAGATAACATCTCCTGTGTTGAGTTTGTGTGTGATTTCTGGTAGATTGGCAATCATTGGTATGTTCATCTCTCGTGCGATAATTGCGGGGTGTGATAGTTCGCTACCTCGTTCAAGTAGGACGCCGTCCCAATATTGTAAGCACCATGTCTGGCCTGGGTTTAAGCAGGTTGTTATGAGTATGCGAGGGTGAGGGATGTCTGTGGGTAATGATGTGGGGCTATTTGTCACATACGCAGTACCTTTTACTCTACCGCCAGATATACCCCAACCGTACCATGTATCGGTCTCTCTGTCAATATGGGGGACTGGATGATAATTTATAAAAGATGGTTTTGGAAATGTATGTTCTACACACCATTGATGTTTTCGGGTTGAGATGTCTGTGAAGTTTATCTGCTTTCCTTCTATTAGAGCGTTTATTAGTTCTTGCCATGTGATCCACCAAATTTGATTTTGGTTGTTTAATATTCCTTTTTCCGCTAATTTTCTGCCAGCCTCTTTCAATAATTTTTTTTGTATATATAGAATTTTTTCCCATTCGAATCTTTGTTCTTCACGGAGGTGAATAAATCGTGAGATAATGCGGTATAACCATCCAACCTTTTTTTGCATTGTGTTTCGTATTATAGGTTGATCGTATTTTTCTTCTAAGAGTTGTGTTTCGAAGAATTGGTTTTGTTCCTCGCCAGAAAGCCATTCTCCCCATCGTGGCGACATGAAGTCGAGGCTTTCTGTACGGTGTGAGTATTCAGAGCGGATGGTATTTAATAATTTTACATCTCGTGTGGATAGGTAAGAGGTTAGCATATAATTTGCGTGTGTTGTGATAGAAGGGTAGTGTTTTTCCTTACGGTGCACGATGTATTTTCCGCCTAATCGATATACATAACTTGACCATAGGATAGCCCAACGATGTATTTCGAGGAACTCTTCGGATAGTTTTTGCCATTGTTCCCAATGCGATAGCCATGCTTCCGAAGTTTGTTCTGGCAAATCTTCTTCACGCCATAGGTTTAATTTTTCTGATAATTGTTTTTTCCATTGTTCCCATCGGTGTAGCACAAAAATTGCATCTTGCCAGTGTTCTAATAGTGAACGAACGGCATCTAACCAGAAGCGTATACCTAATAATTTCATTTGTCGTGGTGGGCAACCGCAATCGTCAGGAAATAGTAGTTTCAAATCGGAGGCAAGCCACCATTTTGGACAACCTTCTAATAAATCGAAGTATACCTGATGTGGAATGTATACTTGACCGCCGAAGTAATATGGTTCTACAGGTTCAATTTTCTTACGCATACTTAGTGCTTCTTCAATTGCTTTGCGAAGGATTAATGGTATAAGAGTTGTTTTTGTAATTGGTGTAATCGGTTCGATAAACCGTTGGTCAAAGAACCAACAGGTAGCACATTTTGTCGGGTATAATTCTTGCGATGGATGGATTGCTGTTATAGGTCGAACCTGTAAAAACCAGATGTTTTCATCGTTCCATGTCCATTCTATATCCACAGCAGTGCGATAGTTCCATTCCATCTTTATTAAACCAGTTGACAGTTCTGCTAATAACTGGTCTGGTATATGTTTTGGTCCATGGATTCCTTCTTGAAGTTCTATTAGTTCTGCAGTGGAGGGGTGAAAAAGAATCCGAGTTGGCTGTGTTTCTCCATCAACCAACATCTTGTTCTCGCCAACGACCATCTCGCAATATGCTTTTTCGGGATGTGCATTGATTGGCTCAGCAGAAAAGCATACTCCTGATATTTTTCCTGAAATAAATTCTTGCAAGATGATAGCAAGTCCACGTGGACCGACGTAATTATGTTCTGTTTCTATTACCATTTCATAATGTGCACATAACTTGTCCAGTGTCGGAATAAGTTCGTCTGCATTTGATATAAACTCAGTTAGGAACTTACCTGCAAATGAACGGTGTTCTTGGTCTTCTTCACATGCGGAGGAACGGACTGCCAACTTCATATTTGAGGACTTCTGTAATATTTCATCACACCATGATAATAATGTTTGCTGTAATTCAGGATGAGTATGCCAAATCCTACGTTTAACCCCTTCCGTATTGATTATGCCGAACAATGGCACTCTTAATCCTTGTCTTCTCATCTGCACCAACCCGTATCCTTTTCCTCCAATTTCGATACGGGATGTATTAACTAATTCCTCATTGTTAATTAACCAAAAACGCATAGCATTTTTATCCTTCTTCCATATCAAAGCAAAGAAGAGGTTGGAAAAGCAAAAAGGTTATCTGCCTGATGGATGAATGCTGTGCTTTTTACTTATATTCGTTTCAGGTGGCGGATAGGAACAAAAGATGCATAGATATACAATCATTTTTAGCAACAACGGTAGACATTTTTTGTTTGTTTCTAATGTATCGTTTATCAAGTTCAAATTTATGTTATTGTCATAGTGTAGAAAGCGATACTGGCACTGACACTGGCATTTAGTTGTTCAATAGGTGGTGAGGTTGGGATTGAGATAATATAATCGCATTCGCGTTTGATTAATGGTCGGATGCCTTTCCCCTCACCGCCGATGATCAGGACGTTCTTATTTTGCCATTGTATCTCGTTGAGTTTTTTATCTCCGTGTGCATCGAGGGCATATATTCCGAAACCGAGTTCTTTTAATTTACGAACACTTTGTAGGGTGCTTTTTGTTTGAATGATTTGGGCATATTCTACCGCTCCAGTGCTTGCCTTTACGACGATAGGTGTAATTGGTGCTGTTCCTTCTTGGGGTAATAGTATGGCGTCGATTTTGAATGCGACAGCGGAACGAATAATGGCTCCTAAGTTTCGTGGGTCTTCAATATGGTCAAGGACTACAATTCGTTTTGTTTGGTCTATGTGTTTTTTTAGGTATTCGTCGAGTTGAAGTATGGGGAATTGGTCTACTTCTGCGACGATACCTTGATGAACAGCATTTTTAGTTATGCGGTCTAAATAACCGCGTGGTTTTCTTTCAATAGGGACACAACTTTCCCAATAGTTTAAGCCTGGAATAGTTACACCTTCCTGAACATATATTTTGAAAACTGCACGACGACCTGCCTTGAGGCAGGTTAAGACGGGTATTCGACCAAAAATTACATTGTTTTCCATCAAGTTATCTTAAATCATGGACTTCTTTGAGTTTACTTGCCCTGAGGTTGAGGTTATCAAACTCTGGCACACGTTCATCGTATTGATGTGCATTTAATTGTGCTAAATCACGCAGGATATTGTATGCTTCTTGATAACGTTCTAACTTCTCATAGCATTTAGAAAGGCGGTACATATTGTACCAATAATTAGCACCACTGTTGCCATATCGCTGGATTGTAAGTTCGAGGACATCTTTTGCTCGTTCCCATCGCAAAAGCATCATCAGGTAACCTGCGACGCGTGTAAGTCCAGCTTCATCTATTTTGTCCCGTTGTGCATCTTGTCCTGGTACAGCCTTGGTAAAATTTTTAATCATGTAATTGACACCGCCACTGGAAGCAAGCCAGCCTACTCCGACAATAATGAGGATAATTAATGGCCATTTTAATCCACTCAAATCCATAATGAAGCCCTCCTTAAAAATGTTGTTTTAAGTTTAAATACCTATCCATGCACGAACAACAAAAACCCATTGTGATAATATGGGGATATTAAATAATGTTCCGATTACACCCAGAGTAACCAGAACAACAATAACAACTATTAAAAAAGAAAAGAACTGTCTGAGTTTGACGCCTATATTCCATCGTGCGCGGGTGTTTTCACGGTCTAACTCTTGAACACGTTTTGCGAACGTTTCGAAACGTTCCCTGCATGCTTCGGAACAGAATGAACCTAATGGTGAACTAACCACACAAGCCCCACAAACGGGCTTCCCACATTGTTTGCACCTTGCTGTTGCGGAAACAGAAGGATGATTGATACAAGAGGATAATCTGCCGTCTAACATATCAATTCCTTATAATTTATTTTTTTATTATAACAAAAATAATGAGTATTTCAAGTATAAATTTAAGTATTTATTATTTAGTTAGGCATTGAATGATAGTTTTTTCAAAAGTTTGAATCATAATTTCATTGCCGATAGGGTTAAGATGGCAATGGTCGTTAAACAACGTTTCGCCAGGGATATGATGAGGTTCTGCCTCTTCTATTGCAGATAAAACATCAGCCAGAGGAATCTGATTTTGTTGTGCAAGTTCTCTCACAATATTGTTTTCAAGGTCGGATGACTGATGTCGTGGTGACGTTTCACGAATAATCTTCCTACCTAATTCATACGCTTCTTTATATTTTTCTTCTTTAATTAATTGCAATACTTGTTCATAGTCATTGGCACTTTTCCCTATTAAGTTAGGTTTTATATAGTTTGAAGGGACGGTTGCAATAACGACTTTTATATTTTTTTCTTTACACAACTGTATAATTTCGTTCAGATTGTATTTGTATTTTTCCATCCGTTCTGCAATTTCTTCTGGGGTAAATACATGATTCCAGCCTTTACCTGCGTCGGGTAGTGATTGAGCTAACATCCTACGATTATGCTCTTTCTCTAGTTGGGATATTTGATATGTTGCGATGCGGTCGCGAATAAATCGCATCATTGCGGAGGAGAATAGTATCCGTTGTAGTTTTGTTGATTGCACTCGTGCTAAATGTAGTTGTTCAATTTCTTCAAATTCGTTGTGTCCAGAATATATCATCACGAGGTCAGGAGCATAATTTACAATCTCACGAGCGATTAATACGAGGCGATGTGTGCCGTAGGAAAGTCCGCCACAGTTGATTATTTCGACTTCTTTATATCTCGGTTTAAGTGCTTCTTTCAAACGCTCGGATAAGTTTGGTAATTCGTAATTGACATAATTTACCGAAGAACCGCCCAGAAAAAAGATGCGTAATGTATTGGAAGGCTTGTTTTTCAAAAATCGTTGATTCTGGAAAGCGACAGTCTTATTGGGGTGTGTTATCAAATAGCGACTATCATGAGGGTCAGGGATAAATAGTCGGGAATCCTCTGTAAAACCTAAACCGATATCTGTCACCATTGGTGGAAGCCATATCTCAACAATTCGGGCTATTAGTTCAAGACCAAGAAGCAAAATAACAAGTGGCAATAAGGAAAATAGAATTATCTTTTTTTTACTTAGGTTTTCGTGTCTTACTGTTTCACTCATTTCTCTGTTAGCCACTTTTGGAGTTTAGGGGTAAGTGTTTCTGCTAATAACATGTGTCCATCAGCAGTTAAATGTCCATCCAGTGTAAAAAACAAATTGGGGTCTTGTTGACGCTGTCGAAATGCATCGGAAACGGTAAAGCAGGGAACATTTGCTTTTTCGCAGGCAATCTGGATAACTTTATCGGGGGCATCAGATGTCAACATTTCTGGGACGACATCAAAGCCAACGCGTTGAATATTTTTCCATGCAGGCTCATTAACATAGGGACCATCGGGAATACTGACGACGGCAACCTGTGCATTATTTTGACCTGCTACCGATTTTATAACTTGCAACGCTTTTGCCATATTTCCAATACACTGCTGAATCCACGGATCATCGGGATTTAATGTGAGCGTGTAAATATGTTTATTTTTCAATGCAAGGTCAATCATATAAGGATTTAAGAGCCCATCAAAAAACGCTTGTTTTACTTCTGCATCGAAATTATCAAATCGTTGTTTTTCTTCTGGTGTCATTTTTTCATAGAACTCTTTTGCAGTATTGGCTGACCAACGTGCATTGTCCTCTGCGGTCGTTTTTTCTGGAGGCCGTTCTTGTGTTCGTGTTTCAAGTGATTTCGTTAATCGCATCATTTCTACAGTTCGGACAAAATTAGGATATAAAAGTTTTGTCCAGCGAATGAGACCTGAGCCTATTTGTTCCAAGCCTTCCGAGCCTGAAGATGCAATATCGTTCCCTTGTAGAATACCTACTAATACCAGATCGGGTTCGAGTAAAGGAACAACGGTGCGAGTAATTTCTGCATAGAAAGGGGGTCCTGTTCCTGGCTTACCTAAGTTAATTGTTTCAATTTTTTTGTTCGGTAATGATAGTGTTTGTTCCAGTTTGCGGAGCCATGTCTGTTCTATGTTCACACCCCAACCGTACGTATAGGAATCGCCAACGGCTATGATGCGGTAACTATTGGCACTTTTAGGTTTTTGTATCTCGCGGTCACGAATTCCTAATGAATTGGTCTCTACCACATACCTAAAATCAACGGAAGCAAATTCTTGTTGTGACAATGGCGGAAAAATCAAGTCATGTGTACCTTCAGGGAATGGCTTGGGTAAAATATTTCCGACCACACGGTCTAATATCATGGTTAATATAAGAACTGCAAGTATTGAAGCCAATACTAACGATACATTCTTTAAAAATAATTTCATCGAGATACTCCATCGGTATGATTTGAAAATTATCAATATGTATTCATCAGATATTTAATCCTCATTATGATATGTTATTATAAATAATTTGGAGTATAAAAAGATTTAGTCATACAAATTGAGAATTAAAACTGCAGATATGAATTCGAAAGTATTTTTATATTTATTTTTAATTTTACTTGCAGGTTATTTATATCGTTCTATTGGTTTAAGTTACGAGTCGATATGGTGGGATGAATTTAGCAGTGTTGTCCATTTAAAGCCTTTATCGGAATATGAATCGTCGCCAGATTTTACACGTTGGGCTCAAGGTGTTCATTATGAACCTTCAGTGAATATTTTGCATTTCCTGATAAAGAATCGCTCTATGGACCCTGCAACTATGCCGTTATATTATTCAATTGAGTATTTATGGCATACCTATATTGATGAGTCGTATTATTCCCTCCGTCTGCTTTCCGTTTTTATCGGATTGACTGTTATTTATAGTACATATATTTTAGGGAGTTTAAGTTTTAGTGCTTCTGCGGGGCTTATTGCCTGTCTTCTTGTAGCACTGTCTCCGATACATCGGCAGTTTTCACAGGAAATACGGATGTATAGTTTGTTCACCCTTCTGTCTATCCTTTCCATGCTTCTTTTTATATATTGGTATCGTGACCTGAAACGGAGAACTTTTATATATTATCTTATCACTACCTTCCTCCTTCTCTGGACACATCCCTTTGCGACGTTAGTCGTTATGGTTCAAGGGGTGTATCTGCTGGTAGACCGATTACTTATCCGTGCATGGGAATACTGCGAAGGGAGACCCAGCGAATGGTTTTATAAAGATTATTTTAAGGAAGAAATTCTTTTTCTTATAAAATGGGCTATTCCTCTCTTCCTTATTTCACTACCTTCTGTTGTATATATTCTGACTATAAATTTTTGGTCGCCAGACATGACATCTTCATGGATGAAGATACCGACACTTCGCGAATTTACTGGGGACCTTGTTGCAGATGATTGTGTTGGGTGGACTTACCAACTACGTGCAGAGCCTGATTTATGGATGCATTTTTTTAGTAAAGAAACTGCTCACACGATTGTATCTCAACGGTATTTCATAGGTGGCGTGATAGCGGTTTTATATCTCTTTTGCTTTATCTGGGCTATTTGGGTTTATTTCTTTAGAAGAAAAGAAACTAAAGATTCACAGTCGAATAATGGCGGGAAAACAACTAATTCTCTTATCCTGCTTTATTGTATCTGGTGGTTATTTCCTCCCTTATTTTTATATCTTGTTTCACACGTATGGCGTCCCTGTATTATGCCAAGATATACCCTGCATAGTTCCATTGCTCTTTATTTGATTATTGGCTACACCATTAGCAACATGGAACATAAACAATGGGCAAAACGACTGCTCATCACTGCTTTTCTGCTTTTGTATTTATATCAGGGTAGTTTAATCCTCGGGAAACCGCAACATACGGATTGGAAAAATGCAGGTATATTTATTAAGCACAAGGCAAAGACAGAAGACATTATTCTTGTAAACAATGAATTGTGGAAGCGTGTTTTTCTGTATAATTTAGGTCCTGTACCCAATGTTGTTTGCTATGGTTCCCAGTTTGAGAATACCGCAGAAATCGCTGAATTTTTGATTACAAAACTATTACCAGAACGAAGACCGAATGCAAAATTATGGATTGTGGTTCAGGGGGATTATTTTGAATCTGCACCTCTTAATCATTTTGAAAAGTATTTGAAGGAGAACGGTATTATCTATCAGTCGCAAGAGTTTCCTGGTATCCAACGGGTTGTGGTGTATCATCAGATATTTTCTTTGCAAGATTCTGTAAAAACATACAGTAAAAAATCGGTAGCCTTATTAGAAGACCTGTGTGCTATGGCTCTGGAATTCTGGCGGGTCAAGGATTTCTGGTCTGCAGTTGATACCTGTAAGCATGTAATTCAACTTGACCCTGGTTATGCTCAGGCATATTCCTATATGGGTATGTCCTATAAAGAATTGCAGGAATGGGACCTTGCAATAGATGCATTCACAAAGGCTGTCGAATTGAAGCCAGAGCAATATCCATGGAACTGGATTAATATTGCAGATATTCATATTAACAGAGGTCAATATGAATTGGCTATTTCCGCATTGGAAAAGGCATTCCAACTATTGCCTAATGATTCATTTGCTCATACCTGTATGGGTCGTGCCTATTTGGGGCTTGGAAATCGTGAAAAGGCGACTGAATATTTCCAGAAAGCCATTGAACTTGACCCTACAGACCTACGTCCTGCTACAGAATTAGAACGACTGAAAAATAACCCTCAGCAACCATCTCCGACACCTCAATGAATCATCGTATTGTAAAAAGCATCAGCAAAATATTAATCTTTCTTATTTGGGTTGTCGTAGCGTTTTTGTCTGCTGAATGTGCGGTTCGCATCTATGAATATATCGTTGCTAAAACAAATCCTCTCATCTTATCCTTGAACGATCAACCTCCATGGAGTCATAGCAATGTCGTTCAAGAGAACCAACTACAATCAATAGAACCACTTCCACCTCCAGATATAGGACAATGGTATAAAAACCGAGCAGAGTTTTTTTTACAATTGGATGAGCATGATAAGCAATTGTTTTCTTCCTTTTACCAGATAGCCGTCCTTATAAAGGATTTAGACAAAGAGGAGAAAACTGTATACCTTCCTGAACCGAATGCAAAACATTGTTTTAATGACGAATTACTAAGTGCTTTGGAAAAAGAAATACCTGTTCAACGTCAGAATACCTATTCAAAATATTACCCTTCATTTACAAATGGTGAAGAAATTATTTCCGACCTTTTTGTCTATTATCCAGTGGGCACAAAGAACCAAAGCATACTGCTGTGTTGGTATAAGTCAAAGAATCCAGATAATCTACAGAACACAAAAGATATAGCCGATGTTTGGGAGATACCTTATTTTGAGTATAAGAAACATGCTCGATTGCATTCGTATGAATTTCACACAAACAATTTTGGTTTCCGCGATGAAGATATCGTTGTTCCCAAACCGCCCAATGTGTTTCGAATTGTGTGCATCGGTGGTTCGACTACTGAGGAAGGACCAACTGAATCGGAAACATATCCAAACCTGTTAGAAAGATTTTTGTCAACGCAATACCATGGTGGTTATAAAATTGAGGTTATCAATGCGGGAATGCCAGGAATTTCTGCTAATAAGTTATGGTTACGCTTACCAGATTATCTATTGATGGAGCCAAACCTTATTGTTTATTGTGAAGGGGCAAATGATATAACACATATCTTATTGCCTTACTGGTTAAATCATCTAAATGGAATGAAAAAGATATGTATACAATCAAAATTATTTCGAAATGTTTTTCCTCTTCTTTTCCTACCTAATGATACACAAATACAGAACGATATTAGTAAAGATGTATTAAGTCATATCAAAAAAATAGAGAACTACCTTCAGCAGAAAGGAGTACTTTTTGCGGTAATGAGTATGCCTACACCAAATTACTCCTTGATGACACGACGGGAGAAAGATTACTTACAATATGTAACAAGGAAATGGTGGGGAGGTGATTTTATCAATTATAGGATGTATTATTATGTCCTTGATATATATAATAAACTTCTGAAAGAAAGGTTCCTTGATAAGGATGTTTTATATATTCCGATGTATGAGGAATATCAGAAGGAACCACCGTATTATTTTTGTGATTTATGTCATCAAAAAATGAAAGGAATTCAAAGGAAAGCGGAAATTATAATGCCCTATTTATTGGCATATATCAAACGATACGAAGCAGGTCATAAACAATAATGCATACATCTCGCCAAAAAAAGAAACCTATTATTTATATCTTGGGTTATAGTTTGTTTATTCTATTTTGGCTTATTGTTATTTGTTTATCTTTAGAACTGTTTGAACGATTACGCTGGAAACATATTGAAAAGACAAATAAATTTGTTCGTATCCGTCGTGGAGAATTACTGATGAAGGAATGGGATGAGGGAAGGGAAGAAGGTATACATTATGGCGAAGGGAAAACTTTATTTACACCTCAACAATTACTTGTTGGTGATGAATGGTGTCTGCCAGAACCTGAACCATTAGACCTATGGAGTTATCGTTTTCAAATCTATTTTAATGAAGATGAAACATTTCGAGAGGCATTTCGCACTATTTACGACATAAAACAGATTAACCTTAATATTGATAAAAATAATTTTGATATAACTTGTTCCCTAACAAATGAAAGTGTGGGGGAAAACAATAACCTTCCGTTGTATCAAGAAATTATAAAAAAGATTCCGAAAGATGTGTTTCAATTGTATAGGGCTTTTTTATGGCAGGAGACGATGCAGGAAAAAATTTATAAATTCTTTTTCTACCCTTTACTTGAAAATCCTGAAAATTACTCTTTCTATGTGTTTGCTTTTCCGTCGAAGGGTAAAAATGACCCTATCAATCCGTGGTTAGGAAGGTTAGCCGTAAATGACTTATGGGACATAAATTATTTTTCATATATACCTCATCTGAACTCTACAGAAATGATGTTTCGTACCAATAATTTCGGTTATAGAGATAAAGATTTTATAGTTCCAAAGCCCGACGGAGTCTATCGTATCCTCTGTATTGGTGCCTCTACTACGGAAGAGGGGGTTTCTAATCGAGAAACTTATCCCAAATTTTTAGAACAAGAATTACAAAAACACTTTGGTGAAAACAAAATAGAAGTTTTTAATTGTGGTATTTCTGGAATGGTCTTAAAGAAACATTGTGCAAAATTACCTGATTATTTATATCTCCAACCCGATTTCGTTATTTTATATGAAGGAATTAATGATGTTATTTATGAAGTGTTCCCTCGTGCTTTTGATAATGAACCATTCATGACACGTATTGCTTTACTTCTCTCTTTATTTGCACGAAGACAAATGCGGTCTGTCTTTCCGTATCCTCAGGAGGAAATAGATAAATATATAAATCAATCCATTTTTCGATATATTGATTATCTGTTCCATGCCTTTTTAGCACGGGATATAAATATGTGTATTTCCAGTATTGGTGTTCCTTACCGTGAAAAACTAAACAAGGAGGACCGAGATTATTATGATTTTTATTATGACAAAGAATGGGGCTGGGCTAATTCTACATTTAAGGAATACTCTGATGTGATGAAAATATACAATCAACAATTAAAAGATTATTGTGAACGAAACGGAATCCTTTATATTCCAGTTGCAGAAAATATTCCTGCCAGCACAAGATATTTTGGGGATATTTGTCACATGAGGCAGGAAGGGGTAAAACTAAAAGCGAAGATTATGGCAGACACTCTAATTCCATATTTAGAGCAGGTTTTAGGACATTCTGAAAACGTTACTACTTCGTCTGAGTAGCCCGCTGTAGAAGTTCACGGAATTCTTTGCGGTCTGGCTGGGCAAGGATACACCGCTTTATATATTTAATGGCTTTCTCTGGTTGATTCTCAGAAAGGAATATCAGAGCCAGTTGTTGATTTACATCAAGTAAATCTGTCTTAACTTGAGCCAGAGGGACTAAATATGTTTTGGCCTCTTCATATTTATTAATACGAGCATAAAGTAATCCTAACCCTGCTTGTGCTACATAATCTTTAGGTTGAAGTTCTAAGGCACGTTTATAATGTGTCTCAGCAAGTTCATACTCACCAGAACGGACTAACAAATCCGCATAGTTTCTGTGGGTCAGATAATTTTGAGTATCTATTGCCAGTGCCCGTTCATAAAGTGTTTTTGCTTCTATATCGGAATGTAGAATTACCTTGAGGTCGGCAAGTCGTGTAAGTGTAATAGCATCATTCGGAAAATATTTAATTGCTATCTCCAATAACCCGATGCTTTCAAATATCTTATTTAAATCAGCAAGTAATAATCCTAATTTATTAATTACTTTGGGGGTATCTTTTATTGATAATGCTTTTCGATAGTTTTCTTCTGCCTGTTTTAACTCGCCAGTCTTCATATACACATCTGCAAGCCCTTCGTAAACCTCTGGGTCGTCAGGAAGTAAATTTGTGCAAGTTATGAACAATTCTTTTGCTTCTTTATAACGCTCACGGTCAGACTGTAAAAATGCGAATGTTTTTACAATCGTTGCATCGTCAGGATTAACTGTCTTTGCCTGTTCTAAATATTCTTCGGCACGATTATAATTTTTTAATTTACGATGTAATCCCCCTAATTGATGAAGGATTGGCGATTGCTTCGGCATTAATGCGTTGGCTTGCTCTGCAAAACTTAATGCTATTGAAGGCTCGTTCATACTTTCCCAGATAAGGGAAAAGTGATAATATGACCAGTTCGTAGGTATTTGATATATAAAAATAGAGTTTAGCAAAAGATATGCCTCTTCAATATTTCCTTGCTTAAAAAGGAGATATGCAAGGGCATCTTTTACATCTACAAATTCATTGTTAAGTCCGAACGAAGTGCGATAAAAATATTCCGCTTCACACAAACAATTAAGTCGGTCATAACTTCTACCGAGATTAAATGCATAAATATAATCTGTAAGGAAAGGTTGAGAATTTATAAAATACGATTTTAGGAAGCATTCATGTGCACTATCCCAATCTTCTTTTAATGAATAAACAATACCTAAATGGTATAGAGATTTAAATGGTTCCATCGGCTCGAGTCGTTTAAATAGGTCTTGTGCCTTTTCTAAGTCCATTTCAGATAGGGCAATAGTGGCACGTGAAAATAAAGCCCCAGCGTGATTTGGATGTTTTTCTAATACCGTTTCATAAGCGTTCTTTGCACCCTCTATATCCCCTAAAGTTTCATTTGCAAGTCCTAAATTATAATATGCCTCAACATGTTCTGGATAGTATTCTGTAAACTTAATTAGTTCTGCTTTTGCCTTTGCCCATTCGTGATTCTGCACCCATGATAAAATAATATTGAACCATGCTCCAATTTGATGTGGATTTATTTCAATTGCTCGTCTGAAGTATGTATATGCGGAATCGTTATCTCCACGATTTAAATAGACATTCCCTAATCCCGCCCATGCATCCGCATTGTGGTTATCCTTTTCAAGAACAGTTTTATAATACGTTTCTGCTTCATCCCATTCTCCAAGTAATTCCCATGCATGTCCTAAATTAAACGCTTGCACTGTATCAAAATTGTCTTTTTTCAAACCTTTAATTATTTGTTTACACTCTTCACGCTTTCCCAATCCAGCATAACAAACAGCGAGAATAGTTTCTGCATCCCATTGTTCTGGTTTCATCTCTTTCGCTTTTATAAGGTAATTCAATGCCTCGTTGTAATTCAGCATTTGAACATGACACAAACCAATGCCCTTCAATAATTCATGTTTCGGTTGATATTTTTCTATAATAGCCATAAATTGTTTCAAGGCGTCCGCAGGTTTGCGTTCCGCTAATAGAACCTGACCCAAATTAAATCGTGCATCTACATAGTTTGGGTCAATGGTAAGTGCTTGTTCAAGATATTTCCTCGCATTATGTTGTTCTCCATTTCGGAACATAATCACAGCACTATGAGTTAACGCCCGAACATGTTGTGGATTTATACTTAATGCATGGTTGTAGTGTTCTAAGGCACTGGAAGAATCACTCATGTTTTCAATTGCCCAACCTAATGCAAACCACATATCCGCTTTATTCGGATTCCTTTTTACTGCTTCCTTAAAATACTTCTCTGCGTTTGTCCAATCACCTCTCCTTGCAAAAATCAATCCTAAGTTATAAGGAGCGGATAGATGGTCTGGATATAATTTGAGACATGTATAAAAATGCTCTTCTGCCTTTGTTAGTTCATTGAGTTCATAACAAAGAACGCCCGCATGATAATGAGCATCCGCATCGGGATGTTTTTTTAACCATGATTCGAAAAAGGTTATTCCTTCCTCTATTTTTCCAATCCTCTGGTAACATTTTCGTCGTTCATCTAACCAGCGAGAACGATTGGGTTGGTAATTGAAAAAGGGGATATGAGCCAACACAAAAAGGGTAACGAAACTAAAAATAATCAAAGCGGATAAGTTCCATTTTTTATTTTGAATCATTTCCCAAAATGAAGAAAAAGCAATGCCCCCAAAGATGAAAAAATAAGGAATAAGAGATACACGGTAACGACTTCCAGCTATCAAAAGCGAAAAAACACCGATATTTGTTACAACAAAGAACAGCAAAACGAATAAAAATTTCCATGAGGTAATAGTTATTCCTATCGGCTTAGTCCCTTTCGATAGCAAGGAGATGACGAGTAAGGCAAGACCCAAAGCGAATAAACTCATAGGGAGAGGAAAACGGGGTAAATATTTTAAGACCTTGGAAACTTCACGCTCGTAATAAATAACTTTGTTTTCATCCAATTCTTGAGGGGAAAAAGTCCATAAGAAACGTTTCAAGCATTTTTTGAAATTGAGCCATGGGTATGTTTTTATGTTATATATAGCCCCTGAAATGAGATAGTTTTTCCATTCCTTATAAGTTGCTCTTCGACCTAATCCTAATTCCTTTCCTAACCCTAAGGTCATTCCATCTAAATCAAATATTTCCACTGTATCCTCAGGTGTTTTATTAAGCCATCGAAGCATCTCGGGTGTATATGAACCATACTCAGGTGTGTCTGGATGAAAGGCAATGGAAATACTACATTCACTATTATGTGAACCTGAAGTAAATGAACCACAGAGATAATAGTTGTATAGGGATAATGGAACCACAGGTAATAGTGCAGAAACCAAGAATAACAACCCTGTATATAAAGCACCTTTGGGACGACCTGAATTATAAAAAAGGAACATAACGAATATGGTTAATGGGAAAATGAGGATAAACGTTTCTCCACGGAACCATGCCCCTATACCGAATACAAAGCCTGCCAAGAAAAGTAGTCCCAATTTGTTTTTTTGATGTGCATGGAAAAGTAAATTGAAACATAATAAATGTATTGTTATGTAGATTGTAACCTGATTAAGTTCCATATCATAGTGGACAAACGCCCAATAAGTAGCTACTCCTAATGCAGAAAAAAGTCCAGCTTTATAACCAGACAGGTTTTTACCTAATAAATACACAAGGAATATATTAAGAAGTCCAATACAAATTTGAACCCATCGGACGGCGAGATAACTACCTCCCGTTAGCCAATAAATTAAAGCAAGGAACAAAGGATACCCTGGTGGATTGGGAAGGGGGTGCCCTTCCATGAACGGGTTACCTTCGTTTCGTGGAGGTGTGTAATCCCCTGATAAGATAGCCCTTGCCCAGTAATCCTTAAACTCCGCATCATGAAGAGGTGCACAAAAATCGGGATTTTGAATCGCTTCGGTAAGATAATAAAACCTTATAACCAAACCTATGCAAAGAATTAAAAATATCCAGATAACCTGCTTCGTGATATTAACACTCCTCTTATATTATTTTTATCATCCTATTAACGTTAACCAGTAGGATTATATTATAAACGTATTCAAAGACCTTTCACTAAATACATTTAACCCCATAAATATTGGAAGGTTCTTTTTTATGTATGAACTTAAAAGTGATTTAGTGTGTCTGAATAACGAAAAAACTTCAAAAATACTAATGTGTAGTAAAAAGATACTTTTTAAGTTAATTTCCCGTTTAAATATTGAAAAACGGAATTTATTCTGTCATAATATGATTATAAAATAATTTAACCCCAGAGCGGAGGGCACCGCTATGAATAACAGAGATGGGGTAATGGAAAGCGGGAAGTTTGTCCTGTACGGATGGGATAACCTTTCTACTAATGATGGACCGGGTGTTCGGCTTGCACTTTACTTTAAGGGATGTAGTTTACGATGTCCATGGTGTTTAAATCCCTTCTTACAAGACATAAAACCTGAAATACGTTGGAAAAAGAATAAATGTGTTCAAGACTATTTATGTGTTAACTCGTGTAAACAGTCCGCTATCTATAAAGTAAATGGGAATATTACTATTGATTATGAGAAGTGCAATTTTTGTGGAGTATGCTGGGATTCATGTAAAGAAGAGGCATTGAAACATGCTGGGGATTATATTTCATTAGAACAAATATTATCACTGGTAGAGTATGAAATTAATTTACAAATCCCTCCGCGAAATATTACGATAGGAGGGGGTGAGCCTTTGCTTCATGGGTGTGTGTTAATTCAATTAATAGACGCATTAAAAAAATATGATGTAAATGTTATTCTCACCAGTTGTTCCGCAATTACCTCTCGTGATTTATGGAAATCAGTCCTTGAAAAAGTCGATGGTATTCTACTTCAGATGGTTACTATAGATGAGGAGGTATGGAATACTATTTCGGATGTGCCATTTGACACCTATTTGCGAAATTTGCATGACCTTACTCTTTCTGAAAAACCCATTTATATACGAATTCCTATTGTGCACGGTTTTTCTGATAATCCCGAACTTATTGGAAAGTTATGTTCCTTTATTAAGCATGCATTGCCGAATACACAGCAAGTTGAGTTTCGTGGTTATTCATCGACGTCCTCTTACAATACCCCGTTGTTTAGTTTGAAGAGTCATTCAGTAAGTTCTGAAGAGGTAATGAAACTTTGTGTAGTTGCAAAGGAAATGGGATTATCTGAAAGTCATTGGCGGGGTGCATTAAGAACACTTGATAATTCTCAAATCCATCATTTAGTATCCAGGGTGTTAAAAGATTATTAATATGTATATGTCCCCTTAAAAAGAATGTGGGCCCTGCAGGATTCGAACCTGCGACCAAGTGATTATGAGTCACCTGCTCTGACCTACTGAGCTAAGGGCCCAAAAACATATAATATTTTAACAATATTTGTTATTTTTTGCAACTTTCTATGAAGGGCAGAAGTTCTCGTGCACGCCAAGTATGCCTCAGTTTTCGCAATGCTTTGGCTTCTATTTGACGGACACGTTCTCGTGTTACATTGAAAACACTTCCAACCTCTTCCAGAGTTCGCTGAAATCCATCGCCCAATCCCCAACGCAATCGTATCACTTTCTCTTCTCGTTCGGTTAGGGTTTTCAATACCTCATTAATTTTATCGATAAATAATTGGAATTGCGTGTTTTCAGATGGATTTTCAACATTTTCATCCTCAATGAAATCTCCAAAGGTTGTATCACCATCATCACCAATTGGCATCTCGAGGCTCATAGGGTCTTGCGATATTTTTCGAATAGAATGGACACGGTCAACAGATAATTCCATCTCACCTGCAATTTCATCCACATTAGGTTCTCTACCGTATCGTTGTATCAACGCACGATTCGCCCTTGCTAATTTATTAATGGATTCAATCATGTGAACAGGTATTCGGATGGTTCGTGCTTGGTCAGCAATTGCACGTGTTATGGCTTGTCGAATCCACCATGTCGCATAGGTACTAAACTTATATCCACGCCAGTATTCAAATTTGTCTACCGCCTTGATAAGACCGATATTCCCTTCCTGAATCAAGTCTTCAAACGACATACCACGGTTAGTATATTTCTTAGCGATACTTACAACCAATCGCAGGTTTGCTTCCACCAACTTTTGTTTTGTCTCACTTATCTTTTCTTCTTTCTCTTTGACAGTTTTTATAAGCTCGGAAATTTGTCCTAAGTTCATTTGAGCATCACGTTGTATCTGATTAATCTTCATCCTTGCCATTTCAAGTCGTTGGGCACACTCGTAAAGATATACTGCATCTGGGTCTTTTTTACTCTTTCGACCTTTACCTGTGTGAGCCATCTTTATAATCTCGTCAGCAGTGAGCCCAAATTCATGTTCAATCTGAACGATCTCTTCTTTTGCACTTATAATTCTTCTTTCCAGTGACTTAATTTTGCGTCCAATCTTAACTATCTCGCGGGCACATAACGGAAAATCTCTTAATATCTGATACTGTTTTTCTCGTATTCCCTGAATCTGATTTTTGATGGACTCAATCAGTTGTAATTTGCTTCTTTGTTTTGCCCCTCGTTTCGTTAGTTTCTCTAATTTTTTCTCTAATGCATGTATTTGCTGACGATAAACAGACAACTGGTCTGCACTCTGAAGTAGGTGTTTCTTCAACTTTTCTATTTTAGAGGGTTCATTACAGTCAATAATTCGTGCTGGGTCTAATCTACCAGAACGGATACGTGTAGCAATTAAGAAAAACTCATGAACAGTATATGGAGCACTTAACAACACCCGAACCAGTTCTTTCTCAGCTTCTTCAATCTCACGGGCAATACTGACTTCTTTTTCCTTCGTCAACAGAGGGACCTTACCCATAGCCCGTAGATATACACGGATTCCCTCATCTGGACGTGTAGGTGCTTTTGTGGTTTCTGTCTTTTGGGCATCTAATGTTGTTATTGCCCCTTTGCCTAAAGGTGCTTTTTCATAACCTAATGCACGTAACGTATCGCTCGGACTTTCATGCGCTTCGTAAAGAATTTCTAATAGTGGTTCGTCCTCATAATTTTGGATTTCAGTAAGTTTTTTTTGTCGTTTTCGCAAAGTTGTCTTTTTTGCCATAGGTATTACCTCGTTAGCATAACTTATGTTAATGTATTTCTTCTATTTATTAATTCATTTTGTGCCTTAATTAGTTCTATTAATAATTCGCTATGCTGACTTTTTTCAGCCAAACGAATTTTTTCTTGAATCTCTTCTATTTGCTTGTTCAGATAATCAATACGAAACCGTTTTAGTCGCTCTTCAACTAAAATGTCCAGATTTTTGCTCTTAGGCTCAATTAAATATGCCTCTTGAAGAATTTTACCTGCATTTTTGTCTTCTATAAATCGTGGGTCAGGATTTTCATTCTCTAATATGTATTTAATTGCAAACCCGAAGGAATTCTCTGGGAAAGGAATTTCATAAAAACAATCTTTTACCTTTTCTCTCAACCCATCATTATGAAGTATGGCATAGATAAAGTCCAGATCATCCATTGGCACAAGGAACTTATTCGGTACCGAAATCCTCTCCTGTGTAGAAAAATTGTTGTTTAAATATTGCTCGTAATCGCTTTGAATTGACCAAAAATTTATATGCAATGCTGAGGCAATCTCTTTTAGATATTCCTCTTTTAATGTATTTTCCTTCATGGTAGAGATTAATCGGAAAAGTTCAGATAAAACAGTTACCTTCCCAGTAGGCGTGGAGAGAAGAGCCTTTTTTTGCTGTAAATAAAATGTGAAGAATGTCGGTGCATTATGTATAAGTTCGTTCCATTCTGATACAGAATGCTCTTGCAAAAAATCATCAGGGTCTTTCCCGTCTGGGAGCGTTACCGCATGCACATTCAAACCCGCTTGGAGTAGAATAGAAGTAGCCCGTAATGCCGCAGATAGACCCGCTTCATCGCCATCGTAAACAATCACAACACGAGGTGCAAACCGTTTGATAAGATTTGCTTGTTCCAATGTTAATGCTGTCCCACAGGTAGCAACAACATTTTTAATGCCATTTTGGAAACATCGTAATAAATCAATATATCCTTCCACAAAAATAGCAAATTGCTGTGAACGAATAGATTCTTTTCCTTCCCATAAACCATATAAAACTTTGCTTTTACGATAGATTTCGGTTTCAGCAATATTTATGTATTTGGGACCATCCCCAGAAATTTCACGACCACCGAAGGCAATGATTTTGCCCTCAATACTTCGAATTGGGAATAAAATCCGATTTCTAAAAAAGTCATAATAACGACCTTCTTGCTCGAAAGAACGGATAAGTCCTGTTTTCTGGAGAAGCTTATCCGAAAAACCTTTGGATTTCAAATACCGATAAAGAGTATATCCATCAGCAGGGGCAAATCCAATCTTAAACTCCTCTTGAATCTGTGGTGATAGTTTCCTTCGTTCCAGATAATCCAATGCCAATTTCCCAGTCAACGTTTTAGTTAACTGGCTTCTATAAAAATCCGCAGACAACTCCAATATTTGAAATAACGTTTTCCGTTCCTCTTTTATTGCGTTATATGCCTTACCATCCATCCCCGAGTTTAATCGAGGCAACATCACCCCTGCTCTATCCGCTAAAATTTCAAGGGCTTCCATAAAACTGATATTCTGCATTTCCATCAAAAAAGATATAGCATCACCACCTTTACCACAGCCAAAACAGTGATAAATCTGGCGAGAATGAGAGACCATAAAAGACGGCGTCTTTTCAGTATGAAAAGGACAGAGGGCTTTATAACGGTCTGGACCCGAAGGTTTCAAATCACAATATGTTGACACTATTTGAACTATATCAGTTGAGTTTAAAACATGTTCTATTATATGACGTGGATACAAGGGCAGAACCAACCTTCTTTCTTGAGGTCTGTCTTTTCCCTATCCAGAGACAGACTTACCCCAATTTTGTCAAGTAGCATTAAAATTATACCATAAATAACCAAAAAAAGCAAATTTAAAATTATCCCTCATAATTACAGTTACCTTTAAAAAGTAGAGGCAGACCCATGCCTCCACACTACGGATAATTCTTCATAGGTGGGAGTGGCTGTGTTACGGTTTTAATTACAAGTGGACGCATGGGCTACTTTTTTATGACATGAATATGCAGTATCTATTGGGGATATAAATACCTTTCTATTCAGCGAAATTTTTGTATTTCGATATGTTTGCATTAAACGTATTCGTATTTTATTTAACGAAAATATCATCTATGGTAACATAGCGTAGGCTACCGAATTGTTTGAGTGAATCGGGGGTAATCCTGTTTAGTGGAAGCATAACGCTGATGAGGCGTTGGCTGGATTTGATTTTCTTTTCGTGGAATTGTAGGAGGTCTTTTAGGGTTAATTGTTTCACATCTTTATACCACTGTTTTCTTGGGTCATATTCAATCCCGTGGAGATACCAACCATAAATTCGTCCTAATACACTTCGAAATGGCACTTTATCTGTTTGGTAATCGTTGAGCACGGATTCCTTAGCGAAATGGAAACGTTCCTCAGATACAGGTAAATTGTCAAATAACTGCAAAAAGCATTCTAACGCATCTTTTAGTTTATCTGGTTGTGTCTGGATAACACCGACCATCAGGTCTTCATCTCCTTTTCTATATCCATCTATATACTGTGCACCTGCTACGTAGGCTAATGCCCGTGCTTCTCGTAGTTCCTGGAAAACGATTCCTGCCATACTGCCCCCGAAGTAAGCATTAAAAACCTCGATTACAGGTTGTTCTTCCATAGTGGACTCGACCAAACCAAATTCGATTCGCACATTTGCCTGTGTTGTTTCTTTATCTAAGACGTAGAGCTGTGTTATTTCTGGTTTTCGTGATTTCAAGTAGATGTAAGGTGGTGTTTGTTTGAATTCTAAGAGTTTCTTTTGGTGTTTGTCCTTTTGTTGTTTTAATTCATTTTTAAGGTGCTTTTTATAAAGTTTCATTAAATCTTTGTGATTTAATGTTCCTGCATAGAATATATGGTGCTTATAGGTTAACAGGCTTTTTGTTATTTCCTGTAATTCTTCGACAGCTACTTTTTTCAGTTCCTCTTCTGGGAGCAAATTTAGATAGGCGGATTGTGTATCCAAGCGGTTAAATTGGACTAAAGCACGCATAACCTCCTCAGGGTCTTTCTTGGCATCTGCACGTTGAGCAAGGATAATTGCTTTTAATTCTTCCAGTACATTCTTTTCCACCTGTGGATAGAACATCACCTCCATCAATAAATGGATTGTTTCCTTGAAGCGGTCGTCAAACCCCGTCAACGTAATAATAGTCTCGTTATTGGTTGAACGGACATTAAATTCTGCTCCTAACTTATACCATTCTTTTTTAAGGTCTTCTGCGGAAAGGTAACGCGTTCCAGATTTTTCTAATAACCGCAAAGCAACTGGAATTTTAGGATTATGATAATTTCCTATATTAACCCGTATTTCAAAACTAAATATTTTATTCAATGGATTTTTACAAAACCAGAAGTCCAATCCTTCTTTGGTTGGTTGATGAATATAATCTTTTCCTTTTTCTAAAAATACGGGCTCACTTTCAGCCATAGGGATGGACAAAATCTGTTGAGCGAAGGCTGAAAGTTTTGTGCTATCGATGGTTAGCGGTGTTAGTTTCGGCTTTGGAACATAGTTAATCTCTCGCTTCCCATCTTTACGATAGCCTGCAACATATCCCTGCGAGAAGTATCTCTTCGCAGTGCTTACAATTTCATCTTTGGTAATCTTCTCAAACCGTTCAATACGTTTCAAATGTTCCTGCCAATCTTCATGTGCAATAAAGGCATCTGTAAGTTCACCGACTCGCCCTTCATTTGTTTCCATTGACCGTTCTTTCATCTTACGGAAATCAGTAATTATCGCTGGTAAAAGCCAATCTTCAAATTTTCCTTCATATAGCATTTTTACTTGTTCTAACAATAATTGCTCCACCTCTTCCAAACTTTGTCCTTCCTTCGGCACGCCAAATATATACTCAACACCTAAGTCATTTAGTTGCATGACAAATGCACCAGCACGTCGGACTTTCTGCCTCTGGATTAAATTGAGATTAATCAAACCTGCCACTGCATTATCTAAAATCATATCCATAAGAATCAGTTTATCGGAATCAGGATGCAGTTTTGGGACGGTTCGAAAGGCAAGCATAACTGCAGGTTCCCCTTCGAATTGTATCTCTACTGGAACCCTTTCCTTCAAAGGCTCATAACAATATGTAGAGATAGGCGAACAGATTTTGTCCTCAGTAACGTTTATTTTTTCAATTGTAACGCTGTTTTCATTCGTATCTACTTCCTTTGCGGTATCTTTCCTCACTTCTGAAAAATACTTTGCAATAATTTCTATTGCTTCTGGGATTTGTATATCGCCTGAGATTCCTATAGAGATATTTTTTGGCACATACCAATGCTCAAAGAAATTTTTTATATTCCTTATTGATGGATTTTTTAGATGTTCGGGTTCGCCTAAGGTTGTTTGCGTTCCATAGGGATGGTCAGGGAACAAAGCTTTATTGACTGCTTCCATCAACACACGTTCGCGATTATCCATAGCACGATTTTTTTCTTCATACACGGTTTCCAATTCTGTTGCAAATAGTCGGAAAATCGGTTTGGAAAAACGGTCAGATTCTAACATTGCCCAATGTTCTAAACATCCAGAAGGTAACTCTACCTTATAGACCGTTTCATCAATCCAAGTATGTGCGTTAATTTTGTCGCCTCCCAATGATTTATACACCCGATCCAATTCATTTGGAACAGCATACTTACTTGCTTCTTGAGAAAGTTGGTCAATTTCGTTATAAATTTCTTCCCGCTTTTCCGTATCTGTGGTTTGCCGATATACCTCATACAACTCTTCTATTTTATCTAATAGTTCCTTTTCCTTATCGAAATCAATTGTTCCTAATCGTTCTGACCCCTTAAACATCAAATGCTCAAAGTAATGGGCTAATCCAGTAGTTTCTGGTGGGTCATTCTGACTACCTGCTCGCACGGCTATCTCTGCATAAAAACGGGGAACTTCATGATTCTCAGTCAAATATACTGTTATCCCGTTTTCCAAACGGTAGATGTAGACCTGCATGGAATCTTCAGGTTTCGGTTGGTAAATAAGTTCATAAGCATAACTAAAATTAGATGAACAAACAGAGAACACGCTCATAATTACTCCTATTAAAACCTGTCTTCTATTCATGTTAAAAGCCTTTCAATATTAGAAATCTATATGTACACGATGTAGATAAAAGAATGAAATAAGATACCCATTTATCATATAATCAACACCAATAGTCTTTTCAAACACTCTAATTATACACAATTGCCATTTAAAACCTCTGATTAAAAGGAATAAAATTATGTTTTCTCCCGACTCTTTTTTAGGTAGACATCCTATTTTACGATGGACACTTATAATCATTCTTGTGATTATCATTGCATTTTTCTTATGGCTTTATTCTCGCACGCGGGGACCATATCATAACTATACTTTAGACTTTCTAATTCCTGACCCTGCAACAGCACCGAAACCAGGTGTCCTTGAAGTGGGTGTTGCCAAAAGAGATATTACCCCTATTCTTGACCTTTACGATTCCTGGGAAGATGTAAACAATAATGGTAAATTTGACCCTGGTATAGATACGTATGTAGATAAAAACAAGAATGGGAAATTTGACGGTATCTGGATAGCAGGTTTTGGAACAAATCGCCCTGCTAAAGGAATTCATGACCCACAATGGGTTCGTGCTATTGCATTTCGTAATAATGGTGTTACGCTGGTTATGGCAAGTTTTGATGCTATTGGTATATACCATAACGATTTCATAACCATACGCAAAAGTATAGACCCCAGTTTAAAGGTTGACCATGTCCTCTTTTCATCTACCCACTGCCATGAAGTAGTGGATACCATGAAAATCTGGACTTTCTGGAAACGAATTAAAGGGTTAGATATTCCAGGATTTGGTTACGATGATAGCCACATGAAATTTATCCAAAAAATGGCAAAAGAAGCCATTGAAGAAGCAGTTAAGAATTTACAACCCGCAGATATGTATTGCACACAGGTGCAGGTAGGTCCAGAAGGTTTTATTCGTGATTCACGAAAACCAGAAGTGATAGACCTGAATATGTATTTATTCCGCTTTACAAAACCTAACACAGATGAAACCATCGCAACCTTTGTTTCATGGGGGAACCATCCCGAATCATCGGGTAGTGAAAACAACTACCTTTCATCAGATTTCTGCCATACACTTCGTGAAGGATTAGAAAATGGTGTTCCCGAACCAAATGGTGCACCCGGTTTTGGTGGTATGTGTTTATATTTTCAGGGAATGGTTGGCGGCCTTATGACACAATTAGGTGTTGAAGTCCCTGATCGTTCTGGAACCACTGTATATAAAGAATCTTCATTAGAAAAAGGTGAAGCCTTAGGATATAACACTGCACTTGTTGCTATTAATGCACTGCGCGGACCGAATGTATGGAAAAATGAAAATCCACTACTGGCTGTGTCTGCCAAAACATACCTTGCACCCATGCGGGGACATTTCAAATATGCAATTATGTTAGGGCTTATTCATGAAGGATATTACTGGGGTGGTAAATCAAAAAGCGAGGTGAATGTTGTTCGTATCGGTGATGTTATGATTACTACCGTTCCAGGTGAATTATACCCAGAAATTGTTCAGGGCAATATCGAAGCTCTACCAGGAAATGATTTTAACCTAACTACCCCCGTTGAAACCCCTCCTCTTCGGATGGAAATGGAAAAGGGAGCCAGGATGGCTTTCGTGATTGGTTTGGCTAACGATGAAATCGGTTATATGCTTCCAAAATCGCAATGGGACACAAAACCTCCATTTGTATATGGAAAAAGTCAGTATGGAGAGGTAAATTCCGGAGGTCCAGACGTAGGAACTACTTATCATAAAAATGCTCTGGAACTTATCCAACGGATGAACAAAGCCTATCCCCGAAAAACAAGTCAATAACTCTAACCAAGTAAAACGATTCAAGGAAAGGATGCAACGAAATGAGCAAAGGAATAACCAAACGCTCTGAAGATTATTCCCAGTGGTATATTGACATTGTATTAAAAGCAGAATTAGCGGATTATAGTCCTGTAAAGGGTTGTATGGTTATCCGACCTAATGGTTATGGTATCTGGGAAAATATTCAAAAGAATCTCGACCGTATGTTCAAAGAGACAGGACATGTCAATGCTTATTTTCCTATGCTCATTCCTGAAAGTTTCCTAAAAAAAGAAGCGGAACATGTAGAAGGTTTTGCTCCAGAATGTGCGGTAGTGACGCATGGAGGCGGAAAACCTTTAGAGGAACCATTGGTAATTCGCCCAACCTCAGAAACAATTATCTGGGCTACTTATAAGAATTGGATAAGTTCTTACCGCGATTTACCTCTGCTCATCAATCAATGGGCAAATGTATGTCGCTGGGAAATGCGAACACGGCTCTTCCTCCGTACCACAGAATTTCTCTGGCAGGAAGGTCATACCGCTCATGCTTCTTTCGAGGAAGCAGAAGAAGAAACCTTGCGAATGATTCGAGTATACCAACGGTTTGCAGAAGATTATATGGCTATGCCCGTAATTGTGGGGAAAAAAACAGAATCCGAAAAATTTGCAGGTGCAATTCATACCTATTGCATCGAAGCCCTTATGCAGGATGGGAAAGCCTTGCAAGCAGGGACATCCCATAACTTAGGACAGAATTTTGCAAAAGCCTTCGATGTAAAGTTTCAGGATAAAGACAAAGAATTAAAATATGTATACGCTACCAGTTGGGGCGTATCAACACGGCTTATTGGTGGAATGATAATGACACATTCGGATGACCAGGGGCTGGTTATTCCCCCCAAATTAGCACCTCTGCCCGTAGTAATTGTCCCCATCTGGCGTAGTGAGGAAGAACAGCAAAAAGTGTCTGAGTTTGCACGAAATATCACCAGCGATTGGGACCCACTTTTCTATAAAATTGATGACCGTGACCAGTATAAACCTGGCTATAAATTCAATGAATGGGAACTGAAAGGCGTTCCTTTACGAATCGAAATCGGTCCCCGTGATGTGCAAAATCATCAAGTAGTCCTTGTAAGAAGAGACAATGCAGAAAAGATAACTATGGGTATTGATAATTTAAAAGAACACGTGCAAAATACCCTAACAGAGATACAAAACAACCTCTTCAAGAAAGCCAAAGAAAGAACCGAAGCAAATACATTTACTGTCGATTCTTATGATGAATATAAAGAACGAATTGAACAAGGTGGTTTCTTCCGGGTATTTCTTGACCATACCAATCCCGAAGTAGAACAACGATTAAAAGAAGAGACCAAATCGACCATACGCTGTATTCCATTTGATGCACCCGAAGAAGAAGGTCCCTGTATGATAACTGGTAAACCCTGTAAATATCGCGTCATTGCAGCTCAATCATATTAAATTAAAAACGTTTAAAGGGTAGCAATAATTCTTATTGATAAAAAAATTACGAGGGCAGTATTTTATATAGGCTCCTATCCAAATTCATTTTGCAATTGTCATAATTACATCATTTTAAGTTCATATTTTGTCCCATTCAGGAACTGTTAAAGCAAAAGTGTTGAATAAAACGAAGTAGGTTGTTCAAGTTAGAATTGTGTTAAAATGGAATGGAATGGGTGGTTAAGAATATAATAAACCAATGCAAAAAAAGAATAAATATTTATTATTTATTCACAAATTGCTTTGGAGAGTTATTTGTTATATAAAAACTTAAATTTAAGGAGAACAGAGTATGGCAACAAAAAAGAATAGCAACACAAATGCAGAGTCAAAAAATATGCAAGCGGTTTATCGTTTTTCTTTCGGTCCGTGGAATATTGATGAAGGAGCAGACCCGTTTGGTCCACCAGTACGAAAACCCGAACCACTTGCAAAGAAGATGCGAGTCGCTAAGGAATTAGGCTTTGATGGTATGCAATTTCATGATGATGATGCTGTGCCCGATTTGGACAATAAAACAGGTTCTGAAATAGAAAAGGAAGCAAAAAAAGTTAAAAAGATGCTGGACAACGAAGGTTTAGTTGCGGAGTTCGTGGCACCACGTTTATGGTTTTCACCCAAGACTATTGATGGTGCATATACGAGCAACGACCCTGCATGTCGGAAGTATGCAATTGAAAGGACGAAAAAGGCAATCGATATTATGAATATCTTAGGGACACATAACATGGTGTTATGGTTGGCGAGAGAAGGCACCTATATTCGTGAGAGTAAGAATGTTCGACTTGCAGTTCTACAAATCAGAGACGCTATTAACGAAATGCTCGCTTATGATAAAAATGTTATTATCTTAATTGAGCCAAAACCTAATGAGCCAGTTGATAGTGCAATTATTCCCACTATCGGACATGCTATTGGCTTGGCATACATAACGAACGACCCAGACCGTGTTTGTTGTCTTGTTGAGACTGCACATTCTATCCTTGCTGGATTAGACCCAGCCGATGATATGGCATATGCATTGGCTCATCGAAAATTAAGAAGTGTGCACTTAAACGACCAGGGTGGATTAAAATTCGACCAGGATAAATCCTTTGGCTCATATAACCTCCGCCGTGCTTTTAATCAGGTAAGAGTCCTTGAAGAATATGGATATGGTAGGAATGGTGAATGGATTGGCTTGGATGTCAAAACAATGCGAACTCAAAAACAAGCAGTCAATACAAAACATCTGAAGAACAGTCTGGCAACGTTTAAACTACTGGTCGAAAAAGTCAGAGCCATGGATAAAAAATTAGTAGCACAACTCATAGCAGAGCGAGACTATGAAGAACTTGATAGATACATCCTTTCACTTTTAATGGGTGTTAAATATAGTTGATACTACAAGGCGGTAGCACAGGTCACTTCCCTTGTGTCAAGTAATGTATGGTAATTTATAAATTTCCATTAATACTTAATTTGCTCAGGTATACAAAAGATTAAAGATAAAGATATTGCATTGTAAATAGTTAAGGTGAAGTCTGTCTTCAAGAAAGCTATTTTCTCGAGGAAAGATAGGGTTGTGGATTAACAGGAACATTATTTCGCCGTAACTCAAAATGCAAATGATAACCTGTTGCATTTCCGCTTTTGCCCACTTTACCGATAACCTGTCCCTTCTTTACCGATTGACCTCGTTTAACATTGATTTTCCGTAAATGAGCATAACGAGATTCCCAATTCATATCATGTTTGATGCAGACTAGCAAACCATAATCACCTGATTTACCTGCAAAAATTACCTGACCTTTTTGAGTTGCCAATACAGGTGTATTTTTTTCAGCCTTTATATCTATTCCTTGATGTTTATAATGTCTACCTCTATGCCTCCTTGATTCGCCAAATGGTGAAGTAACCACAAATGACGAACTTGCAAGTGGAAATCCCCATGCTCCCTTAGAAACCTCTTCTCGAATTGGAACCTGTAAAGGTGCAATATGTCTATGCCGTGCACATGAGAAAAGAAACAAACTTAAAACCAGTATGACAAAATAAACATGGATAGACTTTTTCTTCATATGTACCTTCTTAAAAATGATTTTGCTAATTCCAGACCAATTAAGTATAACAAACCATACATTCCCTTTCTAACTCCAAATCACATAAAAACACATAGTACATTCAAAAAACTCATCGGAATTCGAATAGGGGGTTGAATATTTCAGAAGTTCATCTCTTTGGTAGTTCAGTTTTCATATCTATTTGTCTTTTCATGTATAATGAAGTACCATTTCAACGCAAAAGGAGTATGCTATGAATCAACGTCTCTTAATCTCTTTACTTTGTTTGTTATTCATCCCATTCTTGGCTAAATCCCAAAGCGTCGCCAGTGAGAATGAGATTTGCCTGTTTGTGTCACCACAAGGAAATGATGCTTGGTCAGGAAGCATACCTGAAGTAAATGAATCTAAAACGGATGGTCCCTTAGGGAGTATACAAGCAGTACTTGATAAGGTTAAGAGAATTCGAAACTCTGAAAATGGCGACAAGGTGATACACGTTTTTTTAAGAGGTGGTAGTTATCTATTGAATGAACCTATTCAGATTACACCAGAGCACTCTGGAAAAGAAAAAGCACCAACCATTTTCGAATCCTATCAAGGAGAAAAACCTATTATTTCGGGTGGAAAAAAGATTTCAGGATGGAAAAAGGAAGAAAAATGGTGGGTTGCTGATGTCCCAGAATTTAAAAACAGTAAATCTTCGCTGGGTTCTGTTTGGGTCAATCGACAACGGAGGCAACCTGCACGAACACCTAATGCTACAAACCCATTTGGGGATTATCCATCTAAAAAGGACTTCTTCACTGCGAAAAAGTATGAATACATTCCCGAAGGTGAAAACCAACCTGGCACCTTAAAAGTATTTTATGGAGAAAATGATGATATACAACCCTGGAATTCTATCAGCAATAGCTACTGCGTTATTTTCTGCAAATGGGCTGTACCATTGCTCCCTATTCGTTCGATTGATACCAATGAAAGACGCTTGGATTTAAATGTTCCCCCTAATTTTTGGTTTGGTGTCACTTTTTCTGAGAACCAGAAGTTTTATATTGAGCACCTTTTTGAGGGACTTGATACTCAAGGTGAATGGTATTTGAACCGTCAAGAAGGCCGTCTCTACTATATACCTTACCCTGATGAAGATATGAATACTGCGGAAGTTATTGTTCCTGTTCTGGAACAATTGTTGTTATTTGAGGGAAATCCTGGTGACCAGAAATTTGTCAAGGACATGATTTTTAAGGGAATTGAATTTGCCTATACCAATTTTTCTGTTGGAGACCGAGGACATTCCGACCCGCAAGCAGAAGTATCCATTTCAGGAGCCATCCAGGGCGTAGGGGCACGAAATTGTATCTTTGAAAAATGTACAGTTCAGCATGTTAGCAACTATGCCTTCTGGTGGCGTGAGGGTTCACAAGACAATGTTATTCGCCAGTGTCACTTGTATGATATGGGGGCAGGCGGAATAAAAATAGGGGAAACCGCTAATGCGGAAACAGATGAAACCACAGGACCAGAAACCGCCGATAAAAAGCAACTGTATTTATATGAAAAATTAGGGGAAAAAGGATGTGGAAACAATCTCGTCGACAACTGCTTTATCCATGAGGGTGGTCGCTTATTACGGGCAGGAATAGGCGTATGGATAGGTAGAAGTTCTTATAATAAGGTAACTCACAATGAAATATGTGATTTCCGTTATTCAGGAATGTCCATAGGTTGGTGTTGGGGTTATGCTCCCAGTTCCGCACATCATAATAGTATTGAATACAACCACATTCATAATATCGGAAAAGCACAATTAGCAGACATGGGAGGTATTTATACCTTAGGCATTTCACCAGAAACAGTACTGAGGAACAATCATATCCATGATATCATGTGTGACCCGGACCAATACGGCGGTTGGGGACTCTATACAGACGAAGGGAGTTCCTTCATCGTCTTGGAAAACAATGTCGTTCATCACACCCTTACGGGAAATTTCCATCAACACTACGGACGAGAAAACCAAGTCATTAACAACATTTTTGCACTCTCAGCAAGAGAACAAATCATAAGAAGCAGAGAAGAAGAACACATCTCTTTTATCTTTGAGAGAAATATTGTCTACTATGACAACAATCAACTATTAGGAAGCAACTGGACAAACAATAAATGGCAAATGGATAAAAACTGTTATTGGAACACCATCGGTGAAGTTACCTTTAAAGGCAAATCCTTACAGCAATGGCAAGAATTAGGCTTTGATAAGAACAGTATCATAGCCGACCCCCTATTTGTGGATTCCCAAAAAGGGGACTTCCGATTAAAGGCCGACTCACCAGCACTTAAATTAGGCTTCAAACCGATTGATATGTCACAAATCGGACTATATGGTGAAGACGAATGGGTTAACCTCCCTAAAAAATACGATAGAATCCCATGCCCCCTCTCTTCAAAATAAACCTACAAAAATCTAATTATCAGTTATCAAGTATTGTAAGTCATGTTATAAGAATTGTCAACGATTAAGAGATAAAACAAACTATATTCTAACTATAACCTATCCACCATTAAGCAAATATACCCCCGCTACATTATTACATTATGTAGACACCCCTACCTGAATTTTTTATTTCGCAATTACACACGGCAAAGAACATTTACCCACAGAGTTTTTCAAATCTTTCCTCCATGCCCTCTGCAGTTTATTTCTTTTCCAAATGTAAGTGTAGTGGGAGCATCCCTGCTCCCCCAAAAAAAATAAACGTTGACATGCAATCTACCCATTCGTGAGCAATTCCACACCCC
>ERZ795045.1014-NODE-1014-length-33073-cov-13.782967_pt1 | contig 33073 bp, 30 predicted proteins | sample MGYA00375129_ERZ795045 | MGnify/ENA primary metagenome ERZ795045 (study PRJEB30174, sample SAMN05720166) | activated sludge metagenome | isolation source: anaerobic digester from wastewater treatment plant | place: Japan | collected 2015-05-15 ...
TAAATTTCTATATAAGGCATTTAAATAGGGTCTAGGGCGAAGCCCCCTACACTTTATTAAAAGTATCAAATATGAATAATTCTTAAAGTAAGGAGAAATATTAATGAATACATGTTCTGTTTTTGGAAAATGTGGAGGCTGCAACAAATTAAATATTGATTACGAAAAACAATTAGAAAGTAAAGAACGCAACATTTTTAAGATGTTGAAAGAATATCAAATAAATCCTGACAACTACCATGGAATAATTCCCTCACCAAATGTATATGGTTACAGAAATAAGATGGAATATTCTTTTGGTAATGAATATAAAGATGGTCCGCTTGTATTAGGTCTAAGAGGTAAAAAGAAAAAGTACGATGTATTCTATACAAGAGATTGTAAACTAGTAAATGAAGACTTCAATATAATTGTTTCTGAAACATGTGAATTTTTTAGAAGAAAAAATATTCCTTTTCGAAATTATAAAAATCATACCGGTTATTTAAGAAATTTGAGTATAAGAAGAGGGTATTATACAGACGAAATACTTGTAAATTTGGTAACTTCTTTTGAAGAATCTTATGATGAAGAAGTTCATGAGTGGCAAGAACTTATGTTGAATTTACAGTTAGACGGAACAATTGTTTCCATAATTCAAAGTAAAACAGAATCAAAAGCTAATGTAGTAAAAGCCGATGAAATGAAAGTGCTATACGGTAGGACTTATTTTTTTGAAAAAATACTAGACCTCATTTTTAAAATTGGACCTTTTTCATTCTTTCAGACGAACACAAAAGGTGCAGAAGTTTTGTATCAAACTGCACTATCTTATGCTGATAATACTGATCTGGTTTACGACTTTTATTGTGGTACGGGTACTATTTCTTTGTTACTTTCAAAAAAGGCTAAGCAAGTTTTTGGAATAGAAATACTAGAAGAGGCAGTGAGAGCTGCAAAAGATAATGCTGACTTAAATAACATTAAAAACGTTCAATTTTACAATGAAGATGTGAAAGAATTTATTAAAAAAAGAGAATCTTTTGAAACGCCTGATTATATAGTTGTTGATCCTCCAAGAGCCGGTCTTCATCCAAATCTTATTAGATTTATAAAAGAAAAAAAGTTTGAAAAGGTTATTTATATTTCATGTAATCCCAAAACTTTAATCCCAAATATAAAAGAGTTATCAGAAGTATATACATTATCAGATTTTCATTTGGTTGATATGTTTCCACATACAGATCATGTGGAGTGCATAGCGTTGATACAAAAGGAAATTATATAGAAATCCTGAGATTCAAGCAGTTTCATGACCATTTGTACGAACAAAGCTTTAAGGATAGACTGATTAGAATAACCGAGTCTACCGCGCTTATGGATAAAATTAGGAACAACAGACCAATCGATAACATTGATTAAATCAAGAAGATATTTAGATTCAGAATGTACATTAAGATATTGATCATAAACGAAATCGAAATAAAGTTGAGAAGCATTAGAGTAGTAAAACATTAGAATTTCTAAAGTAACTATTGAGTCATGAAAGGAGGTGCACGCGATATGGATCAAATAAAAATCGGAAAATTCATAGCATCCTGTCGAAAGGAGCAGGGCATGACTCAGGCGGCTCTTGCAGAGAAGCTCGGAATCAGTGACCAGGCAGTATCGAAGTGGGAGAGTGGGAAGTCGATGCCTGATTTGGATAAAATTTCGGAGCTCTGTGGTTACCTTGGTATTGATGTAAATGAACTCCTGTCTGGTGAGAAGCTTACTATGGAGCAATATAAAGAACACGCTGAACGAAATCTAATAGAAACATTAAGCAGCAGCTCTTTTACTCTCAAGGAGAAAATTGAATTTTATAAAAAGAAATGGCTGAAAGAGCATATCGTATTCATGGTGATGCTCGCAGTTATAATTGTAGCTATGCTGGTTGCAGGAGTTATTATGAAAAATTCTGTGGTTATTGCTATTGCGGTTGTTCTTTTTCCGGTGTTTCATGCGATAAGATATAACAGCATGATGATATACGTTGAGCGAAGTGTCTATGACGGAAGCGGAAATCAGCAATAAATAAGAGAGTAAGCTACCCCATAAGCAAATTTGCCTATCAAGGACAGCTTGCTCTTATTCTTCTATCTTCTATATCGACGCTGACGTTGGACTTGAATTCGACAGTGAACTTATTCTCGTAGAGTGCCTCATCGAACTCCATGATGTTGGTGTCCTGTCCGGCAATGAAGTCCTGTAGCTTCTTGATCTTGTTCATGGCTTCTTCCCTGCGGTGGCTGTCTTGCTCTAATTATTCAAAATAAGCCAGAGCTGATTGAAACAATTCTGGAATCACTAGAGAAAGTTGATAGAATGTATGAAGATAATAGTATGCAGAGTCTAATCTACAAAGATAGAAACGAAGCAATATGACAAATAATACAATTAATGTAGTAAAATTTTAACATAGTTTTATGAACTAAATAAGGAGAATGATTAAGTTATGGCGTTTGATTATAAAAAGGAATACAAAGAGTTTTATATGCCAAAGAATAAACCAAGTATTGTAGATATCCCAACCATGAACTATATTGCAGTTCGTGGTTCTGGTAATCCTAATTTGGAGGGTAGTGAATACAAAGAATCAATAGGTTTACTTTATGGCATTGCCTTTACTATAAAAATGAGTAAGATGGGAGACTACCAGATAGAAGGATATTTTGACTATGTTGTACCTCCTTTAGAGGGATTTTGGTGGCAGGAAAATACTAAAGGAATTGATTATGCGCATAAAGAGAATTTTAAGTTTATTTCAATAATTCGTTTACCTGATTTTGTGAAAAAAGTAGATTTTGATTGGGCAGTATCAGAGGCTTCAAAGAAAAAGAAAAAAGATTTTTCCAAAGTTGAGTTTTTGACTTATGAAGAAGGTTTATGTGTACAGTGTATGCACATAGGACCCTTTGATGACGAACCTGCAACTATTCAACTTATGCATGAATATATGAGAAAAGAAGGATATGAGCTTGATATTACAGAGAAGAGATTTCATCACGAAATTTATCTTAGTGATGCTAGAAAAGTTGCTCCAGAAAGGTTAAAAACTGTTATAAGACATCCTATAAAAAAGGTATGAATTTAGAATTCGCTTGATAAAAATATGGATGGGGTGGGTACGTGAGTCAGCAACCTAAGCCTGACAGCTATTGGTTGCCCCATACTCGAACAATTGTGACCCCCATCCTTTTTTAACAATTATTATATTAAACCGTAAGCTTGATCTACTTCTTGAACAAATATTATTCCTGCACCTTCTTTTTCGATATCTAATTTATCTCTAATAGAATTGACAACTGCCTCTGTTAATTCCTCTTTTACTATTATTAATACTATGTCTTTTTCTGGTTCAATCTCCATAGAAAATATCTTTTCTATTTCGTATTCACCTGCGCCTCTTGCATGGATAATTGTACCACCTTTTGCTCCTGCTTCGTTTGCGGCCTCTACTACAAATTCTGCCTTCCCTTTATCAACAACAACAAATATTGCATCATACATAGTATTTTTGACACCTCCATTTGTCTTTACTTCTGCTGAAACGTATTTTTTACCGTTGTTTTGTAAATCATAAAAATCTTTAATTGGAATAGTGAACAGTATACCCTTATTTGGTTTATCAATATGAAAGGTATCAACTATTTTAGGAACGATTTCATTTATTTTTGAACTTTCACAAACCATCAGTATTATTTCTTTTCTAACATCAGTAATACCTAAGAATTCTAAAAGAGGACTTTTTACTGTTCCTTTTCCAAGAATAATCATTCCTCTTTTTATTCCTAGCTCTCGAGCATATTTATAAACCCTACTTCCCATTCCAAAATTCAAGATTACGTATATTAGTTCATAACTTTTTGTATTATTGTTCATTTTTTTGAGTTCCTCCTTTGGAGCTTTTGACTTTGAAAATTAATCCAAATATTAGTAGCGTTAGAACAGGCATTAAAGCTATTATTGAGATAGTTCCAAACCCATCAACTAAAGCATTTGATCCTTCTACAACCCCAGCAGCGCCTTGTGCAAAAGCCAAAATAAAAGTAGCAGCCATAAGTCCCGTTGCCACGCCTCCAGAATCAAATGCGATTCCTACAAACAAGTTAGGTACAAAGTAACTTAGTATTACCGCCAGGGCATACCCTGGTAATAAATAATACCACAATTTAAAGCCAGGTACAATAGTTCTAATGACAGACAGTGCAACCGCAAATCCCACACCAATAGAAAAAGCAGATATAATAAGTGAACCTTTTATATAGCCGCTAGTTACTTCTTCTATTTGTTTTGAAATTACATAGACAGATGGTTCAGCTAAAATAGCAACAGCACCAAGTAAAAATCCAAAGAGTATTACAACTATTTTATTCTCGAAGGAAGTAAGCGTACCTCCGATTGTTACACCAACATCCATAAATCCTCCGTTAGCGCCTGTTAGAAATAATACCGCACCTATGAATGTATGAACAAAACCTTTTATTATATTTAAAAAGGAATTTTTAGATAATTTGAAAGATATAACTTGAAAAACTAAGAATATTATTACTATTGGCAACAATGCCGATAACGTTTCAAGCATAATTGATGGAACCAATTTTAAAAAACTACCTGCAATAGAACTGGAAGTAATGTTATTACTTGTGTAATGGTTTATAGTATGTGACAAATCAGCGTTTCGTACGAAAATACTCATGATAAGCAAAGCAATTACCGCACCGCTTGTTGTAATACCAACTAAGCCAAAACTATCTTCTTCAGATTCTTTCCCAGCCCTTTTTGAAAACAATCCAATGGCAAGTGATGAAATAAAAGGTACAGTTAGAACACCTGTTGTAGCTCCAGGTGCATCAAAAGAAATAGAAATAAATTCAGGAGGAGCAATCAATGCGAGTATAAATATAATAGAGTAAATAATAGTTAAACACAGCCTTAGAGGGATATTAAACATAGGTCTAATAACCCCTAACGTAATTAAAACACCTACTCCAATTGAAACTGAAATGATAATAAGTGATTTTGAAATTGCACCTGCTGTAACATAATCTATCTGACCCGCTACAATATGTAAAACAGGTTCAACTACTGAGATACTGAATCCAAATAAGAAACATATTAATATGATTTTCCATATACTGTTGGTTTCTAGAATGGTCGAGCCCAGCATATCTCCCATCGGAATAATTGCTATATCTACTCCAATTAGAAATATAAATAAACCAAAAATAATCAAAACAGCCCCAATTAGAAATTTAATTAAGGGTGTTGTACCTAAAGGAACAATTGTAAAATTCAGAATCAATACAATAATAGTAATAGGGATTACAGAGAATACAGCATCCCTAAACTTTTTCAATAGTACATTCAATATAGTTCACATCCTTTAGTTATTTTTTAGTGTAGATTTTAGTAATGAGTATGGAATTTTAAAGAAAAATGAGGAGAAATTATCTTCTCCTCTTATTATAATACAATATTAATAGCTTTATTTCAACGTGTTTTGTTACAGAAAGATTTAATCTTTTGAAATAATGCTGTGCTTAATATATTTGTCATGATAGCAAGTAACCATTTCACTAAAGAATTCATAAAAGGATTCATACTTTTTTACGTTTACAGGATTGGGTTGATAACTATCTCCTTTTTTTATAAAAATTTTGCCTGCTTCTTTAAGATTTTTATAGAGACCGATTTCAGTAAAAGCGAGCATTGCTTCGCCTATTAAGGTAGCATTTTCTGTGAGAGATTTAGTAACAGGCATATTGAAGATGTCTGCTAATATTTGAGGCCAAACCTCGCTTTTGCTACCAGACCCTCCAACAGTTAGATATTTCAAATGAACGTTATTTTCTTCTAGAGCAATTTTTATAAGATTTAAACTGTAACCGATTCCTTCAAATATGGATCGTGCGAGATGTGAAGTGGTATGAGTAGTTTTTAAACCAAAGAAACTACCCGTTGCAAGACTTCCTATCCTTGGGTCTCTTTCTCCAGTTAAAAAAGGAAAGCAGATTAAGCCATTTGATCCGGCTGAGACTTTCATAGCTTCCTTGTTTAGATCCTCATAATTCATGCCCTTTGCTATATTATTTATAAACCAATCGATAACAATACCTGCATTGTTTACTGCACCACCTGTTGCCCAAAGATTTGGAAGCAAAGCATAAGTTTGAAGTCTATAATTACCACTTTTATCAAGTAAAGGTTTACTGTAAGCGCATCTGAACATAGCAGTAGTTCCAAGGTTACAAACGGCGTTATCTTCAAAGCCTCCCATTCCTAAGATCATAGCTCCACCATCATAAACACCGAGCATCACAGGAATTTGTTTTTTCAGTCCTATTTTATCAGCAACTTCTTTTTTGATAAGATCTGCTATAGCATTTCCAGGTAATAATCTTGGGAGTTGTTCTTTTTTAATGCCGGCTTGCGCTATTAATTCATCATCCCAATCTTGTGTTTTGATATCTAATAGTTGAGTTGTAGAAGCTATGCTTGGTTCTGATATAAACTGTCCAGTTAAATTATATATAAAAAAACTTTTAATATCTAATATCTTGTATATGTTTCTAAAAACTTCCGGTTTTTCCTTTTTAAGCCATAAGATTCGTTGTAAAGTATAGTTAAATGCAGGTGGACATCCTGTTTTTTGATAGATTTTTTCTGTGGAGAATTTGTTTTCGAAATCTATCATTATCGATTGGGATCTAGTGTCTAATAACGTGATCATCCCAGTTAAGGGTTGATTGTTTTTATCTATAGGTAAGAAGCCAAATTGATATCCAGATAATACTAATAGAGCGATTTCGTTTTCAAAACTAGGTACAATTTTTTGAGATAGTTCAAGAAAATCATCCCACAGTTCTTTGGGATTGTGTTCAGCAGCTCCTTCTTCGTTTCTATACATATTTATTTTTTTTGTTTCTTGAGAGACAACATTTCCCTGTTCGTTTACAATTGCGAGTTTCATGTTTGTTGTACCAACATCAAGGACTAGAACATGTTTCATTGAAGAAACTCTCCTTTCTGGTTTTTTAGCGATTATTTTTACCTTGGAAGGTTTCTAGAATTTTTGATATGACTTCAGGATTAACTATTTGATCAGGAATTTCACCATTTACTAATTTTTCAATGTCTTCAACCATTTTTTCGTCCATCTTTCTTAAGGAATAAGTTCCATATCCTCCAATATGAGGCACGATATAGACGTTTGGAAATTTTAACAGAGGATTGTCAGGTTCTATTGGCTCGGTTTCTAATACATCAAGTCCTGCAGCAAACACTTTCCCTGTTTCTAGTGCTTCGACAAAATCCGGAAGATTTATTAATTCTCCTCTTGCAGTGTTAACGATTACTACTCCGTCTTTCATTTTTTGAAAGGCTTTCTTGTTGATAAAGTGGTAGTTTCCTTCATTGAGAGAAGCATTAAGACTAATTACGTCAGATTTTTTCAATAATTCATCGAATTCAACAGGTTGTACCCCTGTTTTTTCTATAACCTTGTCTGCTATGTATGGGTCATAAGCAATTACTTCTGATTTAAAACCTTCTTTTACTATTTCCCCAACTCTACTTCCAATGTTTCCGTAGCCAATAATACCTACGGTAATTTTTGAAAGTTCTTTTCCTACGAAGTTTTTCCTTTCATGCCATTTATTTTGTAGTACAGCTTGATATGCAGGGATTATACCTCTTAAACAAATTAGCATCAAACTAACTGCTATTTCAGCTACTGCGTCTCGTTCGTGTACACCATAAACCCTTGTAACCATTACTTCATTTTCTGTAGCAGCCTTTATGTCTACATTATTGTAACCTATACCGTGACGAGCAATTAATTTTACGTCTTTGTTATATCTAAAAAACTCTTCAGAAAAAGTGGGGGTTACACTTGATATGACAAACGTGAAACCTTTTAGTTTTTTGGCTAAATTTTTTCCATTAATATTTGGATCAACTTCAATTCTTTCAATATCGCCTATTTTTTTCAATCTTTGTATTAAATCCGGAAAGTATACCCCAAAGGTACTAGAATTTACAATGGCTATTTTGTAATTTTTACTCACAAAGATGCCTCCTCATTTTATAGATGAGCTTAGATTAAAAAGACCTTTTTAATCTCGGAGATTTTTAAATGTAAAATTTAGATATTATGTATATCCTGCCATTCAGTATGGAATATACCTTCTTTATCTTTTCTTTGGTATGTGTGAGCTCCAAAAAAATCTCTTTGAGCCTGTATTAAATTAGCAGGTAATTCTTTAGATCTTAATCCATCAAAATAATCGAGAGCTGAAGCAAAAGCAGGGATAGGAATTCCAATTTTTTTAATCTCAGAGACCACTTCTCTTAATTTTGGTATTCTATTTTCGAAATCTTTTCTGAATTCTTCAGAAATTATTAAATTCACTAGGTTTGGTTTTGATTTAAAAGATTTTTGAATGGGTTTTAATAGAGCAGACCTAATAATACAGCCGTCTTCCCAGATTCTTGCTACTTCTGAAAGATCAAGTCCATATCCGTATTCAGATGAGGCAACCTGGAGCAATTTCATACCTTCCGCATAAGCTATTACTGTTGCGATATACAAAGCATCTCTAACAGAATTTATAAAATCATTGTTTAGTGAATTGTTTACAGGGGTGTCAAATATATTTCCTATTTCTAATCTTTCATGCTTAATTGCTGAAAGTGTTCTAGCATTAACCGCTGCATTAATCGTAGGGATAGAGATATTCAAGTCAAGCGCATCTTGTACGCTCCATTTTCCAGTTCCTTTTTGTTGAGCACTGTCTAGTATAACGTCAACTAAAGGTTTTCCTGTTTCTTCATCTTTCCATTCTAATATTTTGTAGGTTATCTCCATTAAATAAGATTTGTGCTCATCGTTCCATTTTTTGAAAATTTCATGCATTTCATCAGCAGATAACCTAAATACTTTTCTCATTATATCGTAGGCTTCTGAGATTAATTCCATAATTGCGTATTCAATACCATTATGGACCATCTTTACATAATGACCACTTGATGATGGACCTAGATAAGCTACACAAGGTCCATCTTCAGTTTTTGCAGCTATGGCCTCAAAAATATCCTTCATTTCTTCATATGCAGATTTATCTCCACCTGGCATAATCGAAGGGCCATGAAGTGCCCCATATTCACCGCCACTTATTCCTGTACCTAAAAACCTTATTCCTTTGTCTTGTAGATATTTAAATCTTCTGTTCGTATCTTTATAATGAGAGTTTCCACCGTCAATAATTATGTCACCTTTTTCTAAGTTAGGAAGGAGCTGTTCTATAACATCGTCAACCGGTTTTCCAGCTTTAACCATTAGCATTATTTTTCGAGGCCTATTTAGAGATTTAGCTAGTTCTTCATAAGTATATGTACCTAATATATTTTTATTGCTAGCTCTTTCTTCGATGAATTTTTTTGTTTTATCGTGATCCCTGTTGTACACTGCCACTTTATATCCTTTGGATTCTATATTTAACGCCAAGTTTTGACCCATTACAGCCATTCCAACTACTCCGATATCACACTTTTCCAAGCTCATTAAATCAACTCCTTATTTTTGTTGTTGATGAATTATTATTAGGTGTAAAATATTGTTTAGACCCCGCTGTAGGCAGAAAATCCTCCATCAATCGGAACAACTATACCATTGACAAACGATGATTTTTCACTTATTAACCAAAGAATAGTTGAGATTAGATCTTGAGGTGTACCAAATCTTTCCATTGGAGTATGTTCTAAAATTTTATTGCCTCTTGTAGTTAAGCTTCCATCATCATTTGTTAGTAAAAACTTATTTTGATTTGTTAGTAAGAAACCAGGAGCTATCGCATTAACCCTTATCTTTTTAGAGTAATTATGGTTCATATGAACAGCTAACCATTGTGTGAAATTACTTACAGCTGCTTTTGCAGCAGAGTATGCAGGTATATTTGTTAGAGGTCTAAAGGCATTCATAGAAGAAATGTTAATAATTTGTCCTTCACCTTTTTCAGCAAAATATTCCCCAAAAACCTGGCTAGCTAAAAAAGTACCAAGAAAATTTAAGTTGAATACCCATTGAACGGCGTCTTGAGGCAATTCAAAAAAACTTTTATCTTGACTTGTAGTTGCCGATGGATGATTTCCACCTGCACCATTTATCAATACATCTATTTTACCAAAATTCAATATCGTTTCTTCTTTTGCTTTTAATAATTGTTCTTTTTCTAGTACGTTGGTTTTTAAAACAATGTGTTTGATATTTTTTTCTGAGAGTTCTTTGCTTAGTTTTTCCATGGCAGATTCTGATAAATCTAAGACAACAATGTTTGCGCCTAAACTACCTAAAGTTCTTGCCATTTCAGAGCAAATTATCCCAGCTCCACCCGTAATTACGATAGTTTTATCTTTTACATCGAAAAAATCAGAAATGTTCATATCTTTCACTCTCCCTATATAAATTATATTACTCATTTTAGAAAATCTTCATTTTTAAAGTTCCTATAAATTATCTAAAAACATCTATAATATATTATACAATTAATTCATTCTAAAATGAAATTAATTAAAATATCATTAATCCGATTTATTTGTTAAAAATCGTTTATAATCATTATTAATGATGAATAATAAACAAAATATTGTATTAATTTTTTTATTAAACATGTTTTTATAGCAATTTTAGCAATAATTTGATACAATTATATAGGTAAACAATTTATAATTAAGGATTTTAAAGATGATAGACATTATGTGCGTATCAGATGAAGAAGTATTCTTACAGAATAAAGAAAATAGAAAAATTGATTTACTCATATCTGCCGGAGATCTTTCTCCGGGATACCTTGATTATCTTGTTAATGAGTTTAAACCGACATTTAGTATAATGGTACACGGAAATCATGATAAAAAATTTTTTTCAAAGACTTATGAAGAGGAAAATTATTCGTTTTCTAAGGTATATAAAGGTATTTACGTTCTTAATCATGGTATTATTAATTTAAAGAAATTTATAAATAAAGATATTGTTGTTGCAGGATTTTCTGGTGCCTTATCATATGGATATAGGCCTTTTCATTTCTCAGAAAATGATGTTCAAAAATTTAAAAGAGAAATTTTTTTTAAGAGCTCTTTCAGAGGGAACGAGTATAAATTTATAGATATAATGGTAACTCATAATGCACCATATGTAAAAGGGACAATTCAAAGATATAGTCAATCACATCCTCCTTCAATTAATCTAGGAAAACTATTCTATTCTTTACGTCCAAAAATATGGATTTATGGTCATATTCATCCTAGATATGGGCAGCAGGAATTAGATTTTGTAATTGAAAATTCAAAACATAAATGTTATTTAATAAATGCAATTCCTTATAAATTTATAAAATACGACGAAGAAAACAAAGAAGTTGTTGAGATAGAAACATTTAAAAGAATCGAACCAAAGTTAGTTTTAATTAACCAATAAAAATTTGGGGGTAGAAAAATGTATAAGTCGTATAGAACTCAGGCTCGGACTGAATACGAAAAAGCCAATAGGATTGCAAAAAGGGATTTTTTACTGAGTATTTCTAGAGGAGAAGAGGGTTACTTACAGGCGCTTGAAGATATTATACAGAATGTTGAAATTGCTAAAGAACAAAACTTGGGAATTATAGACATTCCTATTGAAAGGATTAAAGGCACTTATTATCATTCAAGGGCAATGTCTTTTTCTAGTAATTTTTATCCTTTGATGAAAATCGATACAGAATTTGCGAGTAAGTGGATGAGTTTATACGAAATTCATTATAAAGAGGGAATAAGTGATCCTATTGTAGCCTACGAATATCTCAATTGGTTTTATGTTGTTGAGGGAAATAAAAGAGTTAGTATATTAAAATATTTAAATGCTTTTTCTATCCGTGGAGAGGTAAAAAGATTAATACCAAAATGGGACGAAAATGATCCTCAAATAAGAATTTATTATGAATTTTTAGATTTTTATGATAAAACAAAAATTAATATAATTTGGTTTAATAAAGAAGGAAAGTTCAATGAATTATATGAACTGATAAAAGATTATCAGAAGAGAAGTGATTTTGTAGAAAATAAATATGATGAATTAGTTTCTTCTGTTTATTTACCATTTAGAAAAGCGTATAGAGACCTCGCTAAAGATAGACTTAAACTTCCAGAAGAAGAGGCATTTATTGAGTATATAAAGAGGTTTGGATTAGATAATGTACCTGAAATAGAGAGAGAAATGAGAAGACAAGTTGAAATTCTAATTGAAGAATTATCAGAAGAAAAAGTTAAACCGGTTACACCTTTATTTAAGATTCCAGGACTTTTGGCTGGTACACCTTTAAAGGTTGCATTTATCTATAACACAGCAATTGAAGAATCTGCATGGACATATTCTCATGAATTAGGTAGGAGATATGTTCAGGAAAGGCTTAAAGGCGAAATAATAACTAAATGTTATGAAAAAGTTACTAATGCTAAAATATATGAACAAGTCATGGAAGAGTTAGAAAAAGAAAAGTTTGATCTTATCTTTACAACTAGTTTTGATTTTTTATATGAACAGCAGCTTAGCGCTTTTCATAATGTTAAGTTCATGTATTTTTCTGGTTATAAATCTCCCGAGGATATTAATACCTATTTTGGTAGGATGTATGAACCTAGATTTCTAGCAGGTATGGTAGCAGGAGCAATGACTAAAAGTAATAATCTAGGTTATGTTGCGTCATATGGAATTCCAGAGGTAATTATGGGTATAAACGCTTTTGCGTTAGGCGCAAGATCTGTTAACTCAAGGGCTAGAGTTCATGTGGGCTGGACAAATACATGGCATAATTCAGAATATGAAAGACGAACAGCTGAATATTTAATAAAAGATTTAGGAGTTGATGTTATAACTCATCATCAAGATTCTGCAGAGGTGTTAAAGGTAGGAGAAAAATATAGCGTATATACAATTGGCTATCATTATGACATGAGAGAACATGCACCTACAACTTATTTAACATCAGTAGTATGGAATTGGGGAGTTTATTATGAATCTATTATTAGAGATGTGCTGAGGGGTTCCAACTTTTCTTTGTTTAGATTGTTTTCAGGTTCAGAAAAGATAGAAAAGTTTTGGGGAGGCTTGAAGAGTGGGGTTGTTGATTTAGCTCCTATGAGTAAGCTTGTACTTCCTCAAATAAAAAATATTGTTGAATTAGTTAAGTATGACATAAAAACAGAAGAATTTCATCCTTTTAGGGGCCCAATATTTGATAGAGAAGGTAACCTAAGAGTTCCTGAAGGAGAAGACTTAAATGACGAAGAGCTTATAAAAATGGACTGGTTTGTAGATAATATTTATTATTCATGAAATAAAAGAGCGCTCAAGTTTATTTGAGCGCTCTGTCTGTTATTCTAAACTTTTTATTAAATCTATAGTGATTTCTTTAATACTGTTTACCTTAACATCGGCAAGTGAAAGATCTTGATTCATTGAGTTTGGATTAATAAAGCCTATACATTTCATTCCTGCAGCCTTTGCGGCTTTAACTCCGTTTTTCGAATCTTCAATAACGACACATTCCCTTGGTATAACATGAAGCAATCCTGCTGTATAAATGAAAAGATCAGGTTTTGGTTTTCCATAAGCTACATGATCTGCACTAGCATAGACATCAAAATATTTATCAAGATTTAAGGAGCTCAAGACTTCTTCGATTAAGACTTTTGGGGATGAAGAAGCTAATCCTATCTTAAAATTATTATTTTTTAATGTAGATAATAATTCTACTATTCCGTCAATAGGTTTCAAAGACGATTTTTTGAAATGTTTTATGGTTTCATTATTTTGTCTTTCTACGAGTTCGTTTACACTGTAAGGCAAACTAAAAGTATTTTTTAAATCTTGCCACATTTCCTCATTACTTACGCCAATATAATTGCTATATGGTACATCTTGAACAGGAATTCCTAAGCTTGAAAATATTTCTTTGTTAGCTTCATAATGCAATGGTTCACTATCGATTATTACTCCATCCATGTCAAAAATAACAGCTTTAATCAATATTTTCACCAAACTTCCTTTCTAAGCTTTTTGATATTGAAGGTTATTTATAACGTCCATGTTTAAAAATTCATTTAATTCAGATTCGTTGCCAACATAAGTTTCTAATTCTTCTATATCCATTTCCATCATTTTTTTAAACTCTTCTCCATATATAGTTTCTTCCTTAAAAATATAAGAAGATAAAAGGTCTAATCTTTTTCGGTTTTTATTTAATATATCTATTGCTTTATCGTACATATTATTGATGATTTTTTTTACTTCTAGATCAAGCTCTTTTTTAGTCTCTTCAGAATAATTTCTTTGTTTAGTTAATTCGCTTCCCAGGAAAACCTCATCTTCTTCGCCTTCCCAATATACGGGACCTATTTTTTGTGACATACCTAAACGATAAACCATCGTTTTAGCTAAATCAGTTGATTTTTGTAGGTCATCTTTAGCACCTGTAGTAGCAAAACCAAAAACGAGCTTTTCTGCAGCTCTTCCTCCTAGCATAACGGTTATTCTATCTAATATTTCAGATTTTTTTATTAAAAATTTATCTTTTTCAGGAAGAAGCAAGGTACTTCCTAATGATCCTACTCCTCTAGGAATTATGGTTATCTTGTAGATAGGGTCTGTATTAGGTAGATAATGAGCTATTAATGAATGTCCCATTTCATGATATGCAAGTATTTTTCTTTCTTTATCTGATATAATTTTATGCTTTTTAGCTGGGCCAGAGATTATTTTTTCTAAGGCCTCTTCAAAATCACTCATGTCGATAGCGGGCTTTCGTTTTCTAGTTGCTATCAGAGCAGCCTCATTCGTTAGATTTTCCAAGTCCGCACCAACAAATCCTGGTGTTCGTTTAGCTAAGATATCTAAATTCACATCATCACTTATAACTTTATTTCTTACATGAATCTTTAATATTTCTTTTCTTCCATTAGCGTCTGGGGGACCGACAAATATTTTTTTATCGAAACGACCTGGCCTTAGAAGTGCTTTATCTAAAACATCAGGTCTATTTGTAGCCGCCATTACTATAACGCCTGTAGAAGAGTCAAAACCGTCAAGTTCAACTAAAAGAGCATTTAAAGTTTGCTCTCTTTCATCATTCCCTCCGCCAAGGCCGGAACCTCTTTGTCTACCAACTGCGTCTAATTCATCTATGAAAATGATGGAGGGTGCATTTTCTTTTGCAGTTTTAAATAAATCTCTCACCCTTGCTGCGCCAACACCTACAAATAATTCAACAAAATCCGAGCCACTTGAATAAAAGAAAGGTACGTTAGCTTCGCCTGCTATAGCTCTTGCAGTAAGAGTTTTACCAGTTCCTGGAGGTCCTACCAATAAAACGCCTTTTGGCATTCTTGCACCAATTTCTTGGTATTCACTTGGGTTTTTTAAGAAATTAACTATATCTTCTACTTCTTCAATTACTTCGTCAATTCCAGCTACATCTTTAAACGTAATCTTTTTATCAGAAGGTTCAAATTTTTTTGAAAGACTTTTACTAAAAGTCATGCTACTTTTTGTGCCTGAGAGGGCATATTTGTACATCCAAAACAAAAATAATACTATAACTACAGTTGGAATCAAGCTCATTAATAACGTAAACCACCATTTAGAGCTTAAACTTTCTTTATAGTCAACTTTAATTCCTTTTTCTATTATCGTGTCAATGTACTGTTTATCAGACATCATATTAGGAGAAAACGATTCATACAATGAACCATCCTTTGCAACAACTTTTATAGTTCCATTTTGGTTTATCAACATCGACTCGACTTCATCGTTATTTATCATATTTATGAGTTGAGAAAAAGGTATGTTAGTTTTGGTCTCTTTTGTTAAAAAAAAGATTGCAATAACAAAGATAGCTGCTAAAGCTATATAAATCCAAATAATACCAGTAGATTTTACCTTTTTTTTGTTTTCTTCTTTATCTTGCTTTGGCTGAGGATTGATATTTTTGTCGTCATTATTTTTATTTTTCGCCATTTAGTTACCTCCTAGAAGCCCTTAATCTTTTTAACCTGAACATTTTCAAGCCTTTATAGTTAATTACCTCGATATTTTCGTCATTTTCTAATCTTTCAATTATTGAATCGACAGCCTTACTATTACGACTTTCTAAAAATCCCTTAATCTCGAATTGATTCATTGGGTGTCTTGTGATTATACTAATTATTGCTTCGTAATCGTCTTCTATTGCACTGTAAAAATCATTTTTTGCTAAATAGTCAAGTGCAATCCCACCTAATATCTCTTCTGCTAATTCGATAGACTTTTTATCAGGTATTTGCGCCCATTTTTCCGCAGGTGGCCTAACAGGGACGTTGATATATATTCTATCATAAGATATTTTATCAAAAATTTCTTTAATTTTCCTTAAAGATTCCTCATCATCGTTAACGCCTTTGACCAACATCAACTCTAACCAAATCTTTCCTTCATATATTTTAGAAAATTGTATTATTCCATCTATATACTTTTCAAAAGATATAGTTTTATGAGGCCTGTTAATTTTTTTAAATGTTTCTTTATTATATGCATCTAATGATGGCATTACCACGTCTACTAGTGCTAATTCTTTCCAAACATTTTTATCTGATAATAAAACACCATTCGTAATTACCGATATTGGTTTATCAGTTATTTTTTTTATTTGAGAGATTAATTCACCTATTTTTGAATACAAAAGCGGTTCGCCTTCGCCTACTATTGAAACAAAATCAACATGATCCAGTCCATTTTTAGAATATTCTTTAAATTCTTGAATTATTTCTTCAACCGGAAAAAATTCTTTTCTTTCATTTATCATATTTATGGTTCTTCCTAGTTGGCAATAGACACAAGATAAGTTACATGTTCCAAATGGAATTGGGCTGATACCTAAGGAACTTCCTAATCTACGTGAAGGGATAGGACCATACACATGTTTAAAATTCATTTTAATATCTCCTTCTACTATATATGTAATATTATATATTAAACAAAAATTATTACAAAACAAAGTACAATAAAAGAAATTAAAAATAAGGTATCTTTTAACTTCCATTTAAATTGCTTGAATCTCGTTCTTCCTTCCCATCCGTTGTATCCCCTTGCTTCCATAGCTATACTAAGATCTTCTGCCCTTCTTAGAGCAGAAACTAATAACGGGACAATAATCGAGATTGCGCCCTTAACTTTTCCAGAAAATTTTCTATCGTCAAAATTAGCGCCTCTACTAAGTTGTGCTTTCATTATTCTGTCAGCTTCATTTGCTATAACAGGAATAAATCTAATAGCTATAGTCATAACCATTGCAACTTCATGTGCAAATTTTTGGGGAATGAAAAACCATCGAAGTACGTCTTCTAGAGCATGAGCAAGTGAAGTTGGTGAAGTTGTTAAGGTTAATACCGAGGACAACAAGACTGCGAATATTATTCTAAAAGATATAATAAAAGCATTAAATAGTCCTAAATCGCTAATTCTGATAAAACCAATCTGAAAAAGGGTATTTCCCCCTCTAGTGAACAATTGAATAACGAAAGCAAAGGCAACTATGAACAAAACTGATTTCAACGATTTAAGATAATATGCCAAACTTAATCCTGATAATATCATCAAGATTAATGTATATCCGAACATAAGAGAAACATCAAAAAAACTATTAATTGAAAATGCAAATCCTGCAAGTACAAAAAGTCCTAAAAGTTTGACTCTAGGGTCTAAAGAATGCATAAAAGAATCTTTTTCTACATATCTTCCTAATGCGATATTGTCCGAGAGCATCTACATACTCCTTTACTAAAAGTTTTGTTTATTTTATTTAGAGAGTCTACATGATATTTTGGCATGGTTAATTTCTTATATATTCTAACATAAATAAGAAACAGAAAAGATAAATTTTCAATAAATATAATGTACAAGATGGATTTTTCTATTAAGCTTTTATTAAGAGATGTTTTTTTTGTATTTTCATATAAAATTTCACTTTTATTAAAAAATTCAGTTATTTTAAAATATGGTATAATTTATATACGAGATATGTCGTTCCTTGATTTATTAATACTAATTCATCCCAACATTCGAATTATACTGATTAACTATTATTTTCATCTTTAAAATAGTTCCTTTGAAAGGAGCGCTCTCTATGAATCTTGAGATTTTTTTCAAAGAAAAGAAAAATTTAGCTATATTAAGCATTTTTTTTCTAGTTGTTTTAACAATCTTTATCATAATATATTTTGAAACGAAAAACGAATACAAATATGAACAAGAAGAATATTTGATACAAATAGGTTTTTTTGAAGATTATTTGACAAAGTTCACTGAATTAGATGAGAAGATTATTAGTGAGATGGTTGGTGGTCTCCTGTTTCTTTACAAAGAAATTCCTGAAATAATAGATAAGGTATCTGCTATAGAATTGCTTGCAATCGGTATTGTTGAGACGAATTTTAAAAATATTAAGGGAGATAACGGTAATAGCCTTGGATATTTTCAAATTCAAGCACCTACTTATTGGTATTTGAAGTATGAATATTTAGACATTTATGAGAATATTGATTTCCTTCTGCCTTGGTATTGGGATAATGTAGAAGGGAGAGCCGATGTTCAGATAATTACTGCAGCCCTTTATCTGTATGACCTAAAAATACGATATGGTGAAGAAATGGCGTACAGTATGTATAATGGTGGATCTGAAACATATGAAGATAAGATTACATATACTATGAGCTGGTTAAATGTCAAGTATGATCAGTATACATCATCAAGAAATACTTTTCAGGGTGAAATTATACCTGAAAAGGCCTTTTAAATAATAAAAAAGAGTACTGACTATTCTTCTTGGTTATTCAAGATATGATCCAGTTGAATAATAATTTAACTGAATTCTATATTAACTTCAAAAAACTATCCTAGAAATGAATATTTTCTAAATAATAAGGATTTAAATTTAAAAGGGTAATAGGGCGTAGCCCCCTTTCTCTGGACAAGTACAAAAAGAAATGATTGTTTTTGAATTTCTAAAGTGAGTAAAAAAAGATGGTATAGGAGGATCATATTGATGAAAATAACTGAACCACTAATTTCAAAACCAATTTTTTCAGAAAAGGTTTGGGGTAGCGAAACACTCAATGAAATTTTTAAGGTCAAAACTAATGAAAAAATTGGTGAAGTTTGGTTATACTCGGGATTAAATAACTATGAAACAGAATTGGTTGGAAAAGATAGTGGACAATTTTATGGAAAGCCTAGTGAATTGTTTCCTCATTATCCTCTTCTCTTGAAATTAATTGCTACTTCTTCTTGGTTATCAATACAGCTTCATCCAGATGATGAAATCGCAAAGCAAATAGAAAATCAACAATGGGGTAAATCTGAGGCTTGGTTTTTCTTAAAAGACAAAGGGAGAATAAAGGTGTCCAACGATAACCCAAATTTGTTAAAAGCCTTAGAAGACAATAGTTGGGACGATTTTTTGGAAGAGTTTGAAATGAACAAAAACGATATCATTTATATCCCTGCAGGAACGGTTCATACGCTGGGGCCTAACAGTTTATTATTGGAGATTCAACAAAGTTCTGATTTAACTTATCGGTTATACGATTGGGGAAGACCTAGAGAAATCCATGTTGAAAAGTCTAAAATGGTGTTAAAAAGAGTAAAATCAAGTTATGCTATAGCGAGGAATTCACAAGGTTTACAAACCAAATATTTCAGTTTTATGAAATTTGCCAATCAAATAAAAAAAGGTTGGGGATTGTTTGTAGATCTAAATACTTTTGAAACTATCGTATTATCAGAGGATACAGAATATTTGTTTAAAGGGGAATTTGTGGAGTTTAGAATGAATAATCGAGGATGGGATATTTAGTGTTTCAAAAATGCTAAAAACATGGAGGGATTGTTGTGAACTCAACTTTAAAAGAAGAAGTTTCGATAGTATTATCAGGAGAGGCAGGTCAAGGTATTCAAACCATAGAAAGTTTGCTAACCTATATCTTAAAAAGAGAGGGGTATTATGTTTTCGCTACAAAGGAATATATGTCTCGAATTAGGGGTGGAAGCAATTCAACTGAAATTAGGGTAAGTTCGAGACCTGTGAACAGTTTTGTAGAAAAAATTGATATCTTGATTCCGTTATCAAAAAACTCAGTAACGCATTTAGGAAAACGTGTTAGTGACAATACATTTATTGTTGCAGATAATGAATCATTAAAATTAGAAATGGATAATTTAATAGATGTTCCTTTACTCAAAATAGCGAATGATTTGGGAAACCCGATTTTTGCAAATGTTGTCGCTGTAGGGGTGGTTCTAGGACTTTTTGGTATTAGAATAAAAACAATAGAAGATTATTTAATTGAAACGTTTGGTCGAAAGGGCAAAGAGATAGTAGAAGGGAATATACAAGCGGCTTCCAAAGGTTATCAAATAGGAAAAGAATTACGAGACAAAGGAAAAATAGTTATCGATATTGAAACTAACGACCAACTAAAAGAAGATTTATTATTGAGTGGTACCGATGCAGTAGCTTTAGGTGCATTAGCTGGAGGATGTGACTCGGTTTTTGCTTATCCTATGACTCCTGGTACCGGAGTTTTGACAGCTATGGCAAATTTTTCAAAAGATTTTGATATAGTAGTAGAACAGGCAGAGGATGAGATAGCTGCTATTAATATGGCTTTAGGTTCATGGTATGCTGGTGGAAGGGCTATGGTCACAACTTCTGACGGAGGTTTTGCCCTTATGGAAGAAGGAGTGTCGTTAGCAGGTATGATTGAATCGCCTGTAGTTATTCATTTAGGGCAACGACCAGCTCCAGCAACTGGCTTACCTACTAGAACGGCTCAAGAAGCCTTAAATTTGGTTATTCATGCAGGACACGGTGAATTTCCAAGAATCGTTTACGCCCCTGGTACTTTAGAACAGGCATTTTATTTAACACAGAAAGCATTTAATATGGCAGATAAGTATCAAGTGCCTGTTTTTATTTTGACAGACCAATTTTTTGTAGATTCATATTCAAACGTTAAAAAGTTTGATTTATCTGATATTAAAATAGAAAAGCATTTTGTTGAAACAGATGAAGATTATAAAAGGTACGATTTAAGTAAAGCAGTAAAAGGAGTCTCGCCAAGAGGAATTCCTAATTTTGGGAAAGGATTGATTGTTGTAGATAGTGATGAACACGATGAATATGGGCATATAACCGAAAATCTTGAAATAAGGGTAAAAATGGTTGATAAGAGATTAAAGAAGTTTGAAGCTATTAATGATGAGATAATAAGTCCCGAATTAGTAGGAGACGAGGACTATGAGTATTTGATAGTTTGTTGGGGGTCCAACTATCATGTAGTAAAAGAGGCTATAGAAAGTATTAAAGATAAAAAGATAGCGATGCTTCATTTTTCCCAGGTCTTTCCTCTTGATAAAGATGCTGTTAAATATCTTGAAAATGCGAAAAAGGTTATCGATGTTGAAAATAATGCTACTGGTCAGTTTGCAAGATTGTTTAAGGCTGAAACAGGGGTAAGTATCGACTCAAAAATTCTAAAATATAACGGTATGCCTTTTTCTGTAGAAGAGTTGAAGATTAAAATAACCGAAAAAATTGAGGGGGAATTATAATGTCAAATAGACAAAATCTTTTCACTTTTGAAAATGAAAAGGAACTTGATATTGCTTGGTGTCCAGGGTGTGGAAACTTTGGGATATTGAATATTCTAAAAAAAGCGTTGGAGGAAATAGAAGAGATCACTCCCAATAATTTGGTGGTTGTTTCTGGAATAGGCCAAGCTGCAAAGATCCCTCATTATTTTAAAAATAATACTTTTAACGGACTCCATGGACGGGCACTTCCTGTTGCAGCGGCAATAAAAATGGCTAATCCTGAGCTTTTTGTTATCGCTGAAAGTGGAGATGGGGATATGTACGGAGAAGGAGGAAACCATTTTATTCATAATATCAGAAGAAATATTGATATTACAAATATAGTCCATGATAATAGGGTATATGGGTTAACAAAAGGTCAGGCTTCTCCAACCACCCAAAAAGGGATGGTTACGCCTGTTCAGGTAAATGGTGTTGTTTCAGATCCTTTCAATCCGATAGCGGTTGCGATTTCTAATGGGGCTACTTTTGTAGCAAGGGCTTTTGTAGGTGATGTAAAAGGTACAAAAGAGATTATAAAAATGGCGATCCGGCATAAGGGTTATGCTTTGGTTGATATATTTCAACCTTGCGTCACTTTCAATAGAATTAATACTTATGCTTGGTTTAATCAGAATACATATAAGCTTGGCGAAGATTATGATCCAACAGATAAAATTAAAGCACTTGAGATTGCTTTTCAGGAAGATAAACTGGCACTTGGAGTTATATATCAAGAAGATGGAAAACCAACTTTTGAAGAACAATTAAATGTTTACAAAGAAAGTAAAGAGCCACTGTATAAAAGGCAGAGAGATTTAAAAGAAGTTGAAGCATTTATAAATTCGATGAAATAAGATTTGAACTAAAGTCGGGTTTTTTTAAAAGGGTATCTATGTCTCGGATACGGATTTTAAACGTTATAAACGAGAAACCTGTACGCCTAAAACAGAAGACGCATGATAAGAGCGCATCTACAAAACAACAACATTATAGTGGAAAAATCAAAAAAGAGGGATGAAAAATTGAAAAGAAATATGTTCCTTTTATTTGTGTTTCTTTCTTTTACTATCTTGCTAATATCTCAAGATATTAATTTACCTGTGTTTCCAAAAGGTGAGCTAACGATTTCACAAGATGGGAAATCTATAACTATACCTATTGAAATTGCAGATAACGATGAATTACAAAGCTTAGGGTTAATGTATAGAGAAGACATTCCTAAGGAGTATGGAATGTTGTTTATTTTTCCTACTGATGGAATAAGAGGTTTTTGGATGAAAAATACATACATAGCCCTTGATATTGCTTTTATTAATAGTGAAGGAATTATTTTAGAGATTAAAACGATGGAACCTTGTAATAGTGAAAACTGCCCGGTATATACCATTTATAAACCATTCAGATATGCTCTTGAGGTTAAAGCAGGTTTTTTTGAAGAATACGGTTTTAAGCCAGGGGCTAGAATTCAATGGCGTATTAACAATAGGTCTATTAATTGACATTTGAATTTTTTAAAGATATAATTACTATGGATATTCCAACGTTTAATTATTATAAAAATTAATTTGGAGGCGTGTACCGAATCGGCTAAGGGGCCGGTCTCGAAAACCGGTGGGGTTTATCCCCGTGTGGGTTCGAGTCCCACCGCCTCCGCCATAAAAGAACTTAAATATTGATACAATACAAACTCCTTGATTTCAAGGGGTTTTGTTATTTTTAGGGATAAATTCAAGATGATTTTTCTATATTTGCACACAGTATTGCTAAATTATGCACACGGGTGTGTAGTTTTTTATTAGATGGATGGGTGCACTTTTTAGCGATAGGAGGATGGAAGCCTAGAATTTTTAAATATAAGCCCTAAAGATGGCTTCTTCTATACCTGGAATTAATATGTTTAGATTTAAAGGTAAATTTTATGTTATACTGCTAGATTAAATGGTATATTTATAATTAAGTAAGTAGGTGATAAGATGAAAATGCAAAATCTACATGATAAGTTTTTTAAAGAAACTTTTTCAAAAGTATCAGTGGCGAAAGATTTTTTAAATAATTACTTGCCACAAAGTATTATGAATGTTATAGATATAGATACGTTAGAACCATAAAAGGATAGTTTTATAAATGAGGAACTTGAAGAGGGTTTTTCAGATTTGCTTTTTAAAGTGAACATAAATAAAAGAGAAGGATATTTCTATTTTCTATTTGAACATAAAAGCTATGCTAGTAAAGATATTGCATTTCAACTGCTTAAATATATGATAGAAATTTGGGATTCAAAAATTAAAAAAGAAGGAACTAATGAACTACCAATAATTATACCACTTGTAATATACCATGGGAAAGACAACTGGAATATAAAAACCACTCTTGGAGAAATGATAAATGGATATGAAGAACTTCCAAAGGACATAAAAAAACATGTTCCAAATTATGAATACTGGTATGAAAGTAAAATATAGTGTGTCACGAGTGAGCTTCCTGGTATAATTATATTGAGAAACAAAAACTTATAATGTTTTTAGCGAGAAGATACCTGCACCTACTCGTATTTTTATTTATAGAAAGATGGTTGATGAAAATTCTAGAAAGGCTATGGATCAAAAGAAATATTCAAAAAAGTATAATGAGTTAGTTGAAAGATACAGACAAGCCCAAGATGAATTAAATGAAATTGAAGAAAAGCAACAAGAAAACAAAGTTAGAAAAGATAGTATAGATACCTTTATAGACAGACTTAAAAACCAAGATACAATTTTAACAGATTTTGATGAAACTTTATGGATTTCTACTATAGATAAGGTAGTTATAGAAGATGATATTACATTCTACTTCAAGGATGGAACTAAAATTAAACAGGAAATGATATGAGAAATTAGAACCCGCTGGTTTAAAGGTTATAAAGCCTTAGACTAGTGGGTTATTTTTTGTTTAAAATAAATTTAATAGAAATTAGTTAATATATATGATAGAATAAAGAAAATTAATGATATGTGATTAAGATAATTGAAGGATATGTGTAGGATTATGTGACATATAAAAAGTATAGAAATTTAATTAAAGAATAATTTGAAAGCGGGATGTTAAATTGGCAGGATATCAAAATAGAGAAGAATTAATTCTAGAAATTTCAAATCGTGCGAATTGTTCATTGAAGAATTTAATGATATTAATGAAAAAGATAAAGATAAGTTAATTGACGGAGTTGACAGAACACCTGCTCAAATGATTGCTTATCAATTGGGTTGGATGAATATCATCCTAAATTGGGAGAGTCAAGAACAGCTAGGATTTGTTGTCACCACACCCACCCAACATTATAAATGGAATAATCTTAGTGGTTTATATGAAAGTTTTTATAAACAATTCGAGGGATATACTCTAAAGGAGTTGTGTACTATGTTTGTAAAGGCTGAACAGCAAATTATTGAATTGATTAATAATTATACAGATATTGAATTATTTCAGCAAGGGTGAAAAAAGTGTGATATTAATAGACTCAAGCAAAAAATATTTAGACTACACCTTAGGGTGCTTTCTGAATTGTATGATATCTTTTATTCCCTTATCATTGCACAAGATTACGAATTTGAACCCGATTTGTCCGATATGAAAAACTTGTCTATTGTAAATTATATAGTGCGTCTAAACCTCAGAACAGGTTCCCCGTTCGATCAATATTTACTAAAATCAAAAAAGTAATTAAATATATTGTAAAGAGAGGGCGAAAATTATCATGTCAACGCTTGTAGAAATTAACAAATATTTAAAAAGTAAGATTGAAGGTGCAAAAGAGGATTATGCAATACCTAAAAGGTGGATGCCTGAAGGATACAGTGGAAAAGTAAGACTTTCGGGGAGAAAATTTTTTGTAAATCCGTATGAATTCATTTCAAATATTATAGATGATATTGTTAGTAAATCTGATAAAGAAAAAGACTATACCAAGCCTCTTTCTTTTTTGTGTGGAGAAAAGAGTTCTGACTGGATTAATACAGATATAGTCTATGGTGCTTTTGTTCGTGCTACTGCAGCCTATGTTCATGATCAAAAAACGCTTTTTGTTCCTATAGATGAGAAAGGATACACCGAATCAGGGACATTTTTAAAGATGATAGTTTTACTTCCTTATTTTGCTCAATACAATGTAGATTGTATTTATTTACTTCCTGTCACACAATCCAGCGATAAATTTAAAAAAGGAGAAGTAGGTTCTCCATATTCGGTTAAGGATTTCTTCAAGATAGAAAAGAGTTATCACGATACGTTATTAGGAAACAAGTTTTCTAGTGATCAAGAGTTTGCAGCCTTTGTTGAAGCTGCTCATATGGCCGGGATGAGGGTAATGCTAGATTTTGTTCCTAGAACGGCAGCAAGGGATAACAATTTAATACTTGACCATCCTGACTGGTTTTATTGGATTAGTATCGATGAAATGAATGATTTTGCTCCCCCTAAAGTAAAAGAATTAGGATTTGTTCAGCCAAGCAAAGATAATCTGGAAGTGATATACAACAACGAAGAAGTAAAAAGACATCTTAAAAAATTCGATTGGGATCCTAAAACAAAAAATCCTGTAAAATGGGAAAATTTTGTTAGGAAAAATAGGGATAATCCAAACTTTTTAGATGAAATTGCAAAAGAATTTAAGGTTGTAACCGTTCCAGGATTTTCCGATTGGGTAAATGATCCTCAGCCTGCATGGGAAGATGTAACTTTTTTGAGATTATATTTATCGCATCCTAAAGAAGCATTAAAGTATATAGATGAAAAAAATCAACCACCATACGTACTTTTTGATGTAGTAAAATCCAGTCTCTTTCCTGGAGAGGTTAAAAATGAACAACTATGGAACGTAATTGCAGATATTATGCCTTTCTATCAAAAAAATTTTGGTATTGATGGTGCCAGGTTAGATATGGGCCATGCCTTGCCAGATGAGTTAGAGCATGAAATAATTAGCAGAGTAAAGGCATATGATCCTTCATTTGTAATAATTGCCGAAGAACTAAATATGGATAATCATTTAAAGGCAAAAAAGAATGGCTATGATGGGATTTTAGGAAATTCCTGGTGGGCAGAACCACGAATAGAAGAAGGCGAATTTAAAAAGTTTATATCAGAAGTTACACCCAAACTTGCTGTTCCTACTTTTGCAACAGCGGAGACTCCTGATACTCCAAGGGCAGTTACTAGAAAAGGTGGAGAAATTTTTTCTAAATTGACTGCGGTTGTAAATACTTTTCTACCTAATGGAATAACTTTTATAAACTCTGGATATGAGATTTTTGAACCTCAGCCAATGAATACAGGTTTAGATGTTGAAGATCCTATGGAAGAAAGATTTAAAAATCTACCACCTACAGACCAATTTTATGGCAAATTAGCCTTCTTTGATTGGTATGTATTGCATTGGGACACCAGCCATCACATGGTTAAATTGCTAACATTATTAGGGGAACTTAAAGAAAAAAGTAAAAATATTTTAAAAAATGTAGAAAATTTTCGCTTCATAGATTTCACCGAAACTGCTTTTACAATGTTTTGGTGGGATGGTAAAAATGGCATTATTATACCTATAAACGTTGATTTCAATAATCCTTATTATTTTGACATTGATGTGGGATATTATACATGGCGAGGTTCACATAAGGTTTTTACTAAGATTGAAAATTATAGAAGAGGAGAAAGTAGTTGGGAGATTCATGATGCTCATTTGAGGGTAACAATTAATCCCGGTGAGGCAAGGGTATTTTTTATAGAATAATATTTAATTATGTAAAAAGTTGATTTAAACAGATGTTGAGACGCCTACAAAGGCGTCTTTTTTATGTATTTATATTTCAGGACTTATTTAAGTTTATAAATTCACAAAATTCAAAATATAAATAAGCAAAAAATTATAAATTTCGTTGTTAATTTAAAATATTCCAGTTCATTCTTGTTTATTTTGGTTTCATGAGTATTGCTAAGAAACAAGTTTCATATTATTATAGTAAATGTGTACCAGCATAACTTGTTAATAGATTACCAAAAATAACTGGTTCAATTAATTAAAATAATAAATAGCCAGTCTTTTTATACTATTAAAGACTCATTAATTATATGAAAGGGGACAGAAAGATATGAAATATGGATATTTTGATGATAATAGAAAGGAATATGTCATAACCAAACCACAAACTCCATATCCGTGGATAAATTATTTAGGTTGTGAGGCATATTTTTCACTAATATCTAATACAAGCGGAGGTTATAGCTTTTACAAAGATGCGAGTAAAAGGCGACTTACTCGTTATCGCTATAATAATGTCCCCACAGATGCAGGCGGAAGATATTATTATTTAAATGAGGGCGGAGATATTTGGTCTCCAACCTGGGCTCCTGTGAAAAAGGCTTTAGATGAATACGAATGTCGTCATGGTATGGGATATACGATAATTAGTAGCAGATACAACGACATTTCTTGCGAAATTTTATACTTTGTACCTTTAGAAGCTAATTGTGAGATTCATCAAATTAAAATAAAAAACGAAAGCAATAGAAAGCGAAAATTTAAATTGTTTTCTTTCATTGAGTTTTGTTTGTGGGATGCTTTTGATGATATGAGTAATTTTCAACGAAATTTTAACATCGGGGAAGTTGAGATTGAGGGATCGACAATCTATCATAAAACTGAATATAGGGAACGTAGAAATCATTATTCATTTTTCACCGTTAATCAAAAGATAGATGGTTTTGATACAGATAGAGAAAGTTTTATAGGCTTGTATAATGGATTTAATGAGCCAGAAGTGGTAGTTGCCGGCAAATCAAAGAATTCGGTTGCAAGTGGTTGGTCTCCAATCGCGTCTCATAGTATTTTTTTCGAACTCTTACCAGGCGAAGAAAAAGTTTTAATCTTTCAATTAGGGTATATCGAAAACCAAAAGGAAGAAAAATGGGAAAAACCTGGTGTAATCAATAAAAATAAAGCGCATTCACTGATTGAACAATTTAACACAGAAGATAAGGTTCAAGAGGCTTTTAAAAGATTAAACAGATATTGGAACATGCTCTTAGATAATTTTACAGTTCGATCTCAAGATGAAAATATGAACAGAATGGTTAATATTTGGAACCAATATCAATGCATGGTAACTTTTAATCTTGCCAGGAGTGCTTCTTATTTTGAATCTGGAATAAGTAGGGGGATAGGTTTTAGAGACTCAAATCAAGACATTCTTGGAGTCGTTCATATGATACCCGATAGAGCAAGAGAAAGAATTTTGGATTTAGCTGCAACACAGTTTGAAGATGGGAGTGCTTATCATCAATACGAACCCATTAGTAAAAAAGGTAATGATGCAATAGGGAGCGGATTTAATGATGATCCTTTATGGTTAATCATGAGCACAGCAGCATACATAAAAGAAACAGGTAGGTATGACATTCTTGAAGAAAAAGTTCCATTCAATAATGGCAAAGAAGCAATTCTATTCGATCATCTCAAGGCTTCGTTTTGGCATGTTATTAATAATAAAGGGCCTCATGGATTACCTTTAATTGGGCATGCTGATTGGAATGATTGCTTAAATTTAAGTTGTTTTTCAGAAGAACCAGGAGAATCTTTTCAAACTTTGAGCAATAAAAAAGATAGTCAAGCAGAATCTGTCATGATAGCGGGTATGTTTATAACTGTTGGTCCTGATTTTGTAAAATTATGTGAGCATCAGGGGGAAAAAGAGCTTGCCCAAGAAGCTATGAGACATATTGATGAGATGAAAAGAAGCATAGAAAAATATGGTGTTGACCCCTCATGGTTTTTAAGAGCGTATGATTATTTTGGTAATAAAGTAGGGAGTATAGAAAATGAAGAGGGACAAATTTATATAGAACCTCAAGGATTTTGTATTATGGGGGGAGTTGGATTAGATAATGGTTTTGCAAAAAAGGCTTTAGATTCTGTAAAAGATAGACTAGATACACAATATGGTCTTATTTTATTAGATCCTTCCTACAAGTCATATCATATCGAACTTGGCGAAATTTCTTCTTATCCTCCTGGATATAAGGAGAATGGGAGTGTTTTCTGTCATAACAATCCTTGGATTATGATCGCAGAAACTATTGTAGGAAATGGTGAAAGAGCATTTGAATATTATAAAAAGATAGCGCCAGCTTATTTAGAAGATATTAGTGAAATTCATCGCACAGAACCGTATGTTTATGCTCAAACAATAGCTGGTAGAGATGCAAAAAATCATGGAGAGGCTAAAAACTCATGGTTAACTGGTACGGCTGCATGGAATTTTGTTGCGATAACTCAATGGATACTAGGTATTAGGGCAGATTTTGAAGGTTTAGTTATAGATCCTTGTATTCCGTCCGATTGGGATGGATTTCAAGTTAAACGAAGATATTTTGGAGATGTTTATAATATTACCGTAAGGAATCCACAACATGTAGAAAAAGGGGTAAAACAAATTAAACTAGATGATGTAGCATTAGAAAAGAATATTATTAAACCTATAAAAGATGGGAAAACTCATAAAGTAGAAGTAATTATGGGATAATAGTACTTAATACCTCCTTGAAACAGTTTAGCATAAAAGAAACCGCTACTTTTATTGAAAAGTAGCGGCTTCTTTTTAGAAATCCAAGTTATTTCGCATAATTTTTCAGTTTCTGAGCTTCTTCTTGAACAAGTTCAATTAAAGCTTTACTACTAATTGTTGCGCTAGATATTGTATCAACATCAATTTTATCATAACTCAAACCTTCAAATTGAGATAAAAACGTATTATCTGTGATCTTATCACCCAGGCCAGGTGTTTCATTTTGTTCAAGTACACGTACACCTTTAAGAGTTCCGTCTATATTTATACCAACCGCAGCTGTTATTGGTCCACCAAATCCTTTTTTACTACCAATACCAACATAACCTATAACTTTACCATTTTGAATTACTTGATAGACATTTTCTTCCACTTGTTTGAATTGAGAGTTTGGGAAGATTTCTTTGAACTTTGCCATAGGTCCGGTTTCTTCTTGGGCACCGCTTTTTGCTTCCCACCATTCATTCAAAAGCTCTGCAGCTTTAGCTGCCATATCTCCAGTAATTCTTCCACAACGTTCTCTTTGTTCATTACTATTTGGTGCATATCCAGAAACCTTGAGCCATTGCTGCTTGGAAATATTACAGTTTACACTACCTGCAACGCTTTGTGGAAATTCTACATCGCTTAAATATTCATCAACCAAAAACTCATGATTTACAGCATATTTGTTAGAAATATCTGTGGGTAAAGGAGTGTTTTTATAGTATTCTACCAGTGCAAGGGCAATAGGAGCATACTCTTTTCCCGTGATGAGATTAACTGCAGCAATTGAACCTAAAACTGAACCACATACACTTTCTTCTCCAAGAATTCCGCCTCTTCCAAAGTGTAACATGTAGGTAGGTATTTGATTGTATGGATAACCAACCTTCTCAGCCAAAGAGGATATAATAGCGTTGAATGCACCGTAAGCACAACCGCCGTCATAATAACCCTTATGTCCTAGTTTTCTAACTTCTTCAACATCCAGAGGTTCATAAGGCCATGGTTGTTCAGGTGCAGGACCTATTTTGGAAGGTTCAACATTTTTTTCTATCTTTTCTTCGACTGCAGAAATTTCAGATTTTAAATTTGATTCTAGATCTTTAATCATTTGAGCCAAAGAGGTAGTTTCCTTAACTTTTTGATCAAGCTGTTTTATATCTTCCTGAATCTTGACTAGTTGGTCTTCTGTAGCCAAATCCTTGCGAATAACAGGTGTTGCAACCAAAAATCCAACTAAAAATCCTAGAGCCACTGCTAGAATAATAGATACTACTCTCCCAGACTTGCTATTTTGGTTCATAATACCGCCTCCAATCTGAATTTTATAGTATTTGGGGATTACAAATATTACTTATTATATAAGATTTTTTTCAGATATTGTTCGTTTCTTCACTAATAGAAGAAGAAAAAAATCCTATCCTACAACTATTAAGCAGCTTTAAAAGAAATATATATGCTGAATAGGAAATATTACAATTTTTGGTATTGTATTTATGAATGATTTATGAGAATTAATCATATTTTACTTAATTATATCATTTTTTCTTAGCTTGTTCCACTAGATTCATAAGATTTAAGAAAAATTATTTTAAAATGTGTGATAATTACTTTATTTTCTTGAGTAACTAGGAATTATAAGGGGATGAAGAATACAACTTTTTGAAAGTAAAAAATACTGGAAAGATTCAAGTTAAATAAAAACATTAAATCTAAAGGAAGTATTGAAACTACTTAAAAATTAATAACAAGTGAGGAGATTAAAGACTAAAAACTAAGAGGGGGAAAATGCTAGTAAAGAAGTTAAAAAAAGCCTTAAAAATAAAATGGCTCCGGGTGAGGGATTCGAACCCCCGACCTAGTGGTTAACAGCCACCCGCTCTACCGCTGAGCTAACCCGGAATAAAAATTGCAGATTATATGTGTTAATCTTGATTCTTGATGTTTCTGAATACCAGAAAAGATTATATCACTTAAATATTGTTTTGTCAATACATTTTTTCTAGTTCTATACTATTTATGTATAACAAAGTTCTACTCTTTTGCTGAGTAATAGCACCTTTTAGGAGAAATAACTTTACCTTCTTTTTTTAATTTTGTTATAATAGAACTCACTTCTTTACTATCCATATTAAGACTCTCAGCAATATCACCAGGTTTTAAGGGCTTATCTGAATTTTTTAAGAATTCTAATATCATTTTTTCTTTTTCGTTCATTTTGCACCTCCAGTTAAATGAAGTTTAAAATATGTATGAGTTTTAAAAGTCCTAACTAACTATTTTAATACGTCTTTTTGCAAAAACAACAAATTAAATATCTAATCAATTATACTAAATTTAGAGTGATTTATCAACAATTTAGTAGAAAAAATTAGTGAAATGTGTCAAAATAAATAAATTTGTTAAATATTCTTCTTCATCTGTTAATATTATCGTTTAAAACCCCCTGATTCATGTTGCAATGAAACAAGTTTCAATATATTATTATAATAGTACAACTAAATTCTAAGAGAGTTATGCACCTCTCACTTTATGTGGGTTAGAGTATATTGTTCTTCTAATATCCACATTTTATTGTTTATTTCACGGAGGTGAACCTCCGTGAATTTTTTAAAAAATGCCTGCTAAATTTATTTACAATAAATAAACATTAATCGTGTTATTAATAATTCTAAATTTGGGTTATTAAAATGAGTTAAAAATAATTTGTTATTAATTTTATTGATTTTAGAAAAAATATGTTGAAAATAAAGATTTTGAATTTAAA
>ERZ795045.1017-NODE-1017-length-33033-cov-6.345776_pt1 | contig 33033 bp, 20 predicted proteins | sample MGYA00375129_ERZ795045 | MGnify/ENA primary metagenome ERZ795045 (study PRJEB30174, sample SAMN05720166) | activated sludge metagenome | isolation source: anaerobic digester from wastewater treatment plant | place: Japan | collected 2015-05-15 ...
CCGGCAATGTCGAAAAAGTTGTTGATTGATTTCTCGTGGTAGTTGTTCCCATGGCTGTACGAGTAAATAAATATCCCGTCCCAGTCCTGCAACGCGCCATAAGCCGCAATGAGGGGAATAGCCTCAGACGAAAAGGTGAGCGGCGCGGGGTGGTTGTATTCCGTGACCGTGTACGGGCGGCCGGCGATCCGCGCCATCATCAGGCGTTCCAGCGCGTTCCGTTGCGCTCCCACCATCGAGATGTTGTTGACCACCCAGTTTTCGGCATCCCACGGCCGTCCGGGAAAACTGGGATGCTGCCAATAAGCATGGTTGTCGACGAAATCCATCACCAGCTGCGATGTGATCGTGCCGAACATCAGCTGCGTTCCCGCGACGAGCGATTGCACGCCCAGGTCCTCTTTCAAATACCGGTGCATCTCCTGATAGTACCGGGTCTCTTGCTGAACCAAGAAATCGATCCAATCCCGCCGGCAGGCCATCGTGCGGCCGCCGAAGGCGTTCTTGGGAAGCCAGTCCACGGAACCGTTTTCCAAGCTTTGAGGCTCCGGCAAACCGGCCGGGCTGCTGTCGATCAGGCTGGGCCGCGCGATCCACACCGTGCCCAGCGCGCCGCCCAGCCCGGTGATATCCAGCCTCGCTTGCGGATCGGTTTGGTTCGCGGCAAACACCAATTCCACCTGCTTCCACTCCCGGGTCACCTCCACGGTCCGGCCGTTGTCCAGGTCCGACCAAGGGCTGTGGTCTTCTTTCAATGCCACGGTGACGGAGCGCGCGGAATCACCCCGAATCCAAAACGAAAACCGGTAAAATCCCCCTTCCTTCACTTGGAGCGGGCGGTAAATCGCCTGCACATGCCAACTCTCCGCCCCCAGGCCGGTCACAGAAATTTTCAACGCGGATTCTCCTTCCGGCCCTTCCGGCGCGATCCGCAAAGTTCCTTGACCCGTCCCGGTTTGCTGCAAGGACCAGCCCCGCAGGCCGGCGGACAGCCTCTCCGTTCCGGTTCCCGGATTTTGCGGCTCCCAGGCTTCCCGCAAGGCCGATGTCGTTTGGTATTTGGCCCGGAGAAAATCGTTCCAATATTCACGCAACGGCTGGACATACCAATCAGGCAGATCGTCCAGTTCGCCGTTGCTCCATTGCGAGACCAGTCCGCTCTCATTGTTGAGTTCCACAATGGCGATGGCTGGTTCATCCACGTACCGGTTGCCCGTGTAGGGATTCCTATGCGTCAGCAGATCCCGGGCGTATTGCTTTTGCAGTTCAATATGGCGGGGATAATAATGATCGATGCCCTTGTCATACGTCGGCAAAAGATTGGCTTGGGGAAATCCGTCCGCCTCCACCACCTTCCGCCCAATCTTCAAGTTCAGATCCGCGTAAATGCCATGCTGTTTCAACGCGTGGAGGAAATAATCCAGGCGGTCCAGGTTTTCCGGGTCCAACTCCTGCTTGGCGGCCGGCCCTTCCTTCCAGAGGCCGTTGGGGGCGCGGAGCGTGTCTGTGTGGTGAAAACGCACCGCGTTGATCCCATACTTGGCCATCCGTCCGGCTACACTTTCCGCTTGCGCGTGTGTGGGAAAATTCCCGGAAAACGATAAGTTGACCCCCAACAAGCGGACGCGTTTCCCCTGGCCGTCCACAAAATGGCCATCCTCGATTCGGATGAAACCGGAGCCGCCCGCGGGAATCTCACGCCCGTCTCCCCGGAGCACCGTTTTTCCTTCCATCCCCCCGTCATCCCAGGGCAGCGCCATGGGGATCAATTCCGCCGCCGGCCCCGCCATCGCGGACATTCCTAGAAACACGGTTAGACCCACCCAATGCCGAATAGACTTACTCATCCCGGTCGTCTCCTTATCGCACGCCATGAATACAAAGATTTCTCGAGTAAAATAAAATCCATACACCCCGAGGCTTGGTGATCCTCATTTCATTGTATGCCATTAGGATTGCCAAGCCGAGGGACAGCCGCTAGCGTTTAGACTTAGAGTCAAGCGGTGCGCCAGGAGGAGCGGGAAGATGGTCCGAATGATTCGCAAATCCAAACAGACCTTTTTTGTCACGGAGGATTCTTTTGGCCGAACGAAAGGCGTGTTTGAGTTTCAATACCAGGATACGCCGGGGGTGCAAACCGCGTGGAATCCCAACACCGATATCTTCGAGACCGAAGAGCATATCTACATTCTGATCGAAGCGGCCGGCCTCAACGAGGATTCCCTGCATCTGCACGCCGTCGATAACCGCTTGGTGCTCAGCGGAGAACGCAAACAGGTGTTTGATGAACCCGTCATCCGCTACCATCAGTTGGAAATCCAGTTCATGCCGTTTCAAAAGACCATCATCCTGCCCGGCTCCTTGGATGTAGACAGTGTCCAGGCGCAGTACCGCGATGGCTTGTTGACCATCCTGATTCCCAAGGCATCCTTAAAACGGTAATCCCGCAAGGTGAGTCCGAAATGGTGGACATCATTCAAGAGCGCAGTGAGGAGATTCAGATTCCCGAATGGTTGCCGATCGTGCCCCTGAACAACGCCGTGTTATTCCCCGGCGCGACGGCTCCCATCGCCATCACCAGCGAAGAAGCCGTCCGGGCCGTGGAGCTGGCCGCCAAGGGTAACCGGCTGTTCGCCACCTCCAGTATCCGGCACGAGCCGTCCAAAAAAGACCGGAAAACCTTCGACCACTTATACCGGATAGGCACCGTGGCATTGATCCTGCGTATGATGCGCGGGGCCGAACAAGCGACACAACTGGTCGTGCGGGGATTGCACAAAATCCGGATATTGGACTTCAAAATTCAGAACGGCATCCCCTGGGCGCAGATCGAAGTCGTCGAAGAAAAAAATGAAAAGAGCACGGCGATCGAGGCGCTCACCCGGCAGGTCGCCGAACAGGCCGAACTCCTGATCCAAAAGGCCCCCCTGATTCCCGAGGAACTCCAGGGATTGCCCTCCTCCATGCAAAGCCCACACCGGTTGGCCTACATGGTGCTCAGCTTGACCCGCGCCGATATGCACCGCCTCCAGGAAATCTACGAAACCCCTTCCTTGGAGAAAAAACTGCGCATGACGCTGAAGGAAATCGCCCACGAACTCGAAATCATCAACCTGGGCGGCAAAATCCAGAACGAGATTCAGTCCAAACTCTCTAAGTCCGAACGCGAATATTATCTCCGCGAACAATTGCAGGCGATCCGCAAGGAACTAGGCGAGACTGAAGATGAAAACGTTGAGCTGGACGATCTGCGCGAAAAATGGAGTAAGAAAGCCCTGCCCGACGCGGTCCGCGAAAAAGGCGAGGCCGAACTCAAGCGCCTCTCCCGCATGTCGCCTAATTCACCCGAGTATCCCATGACCCGGAACTACCTGGACTGGCTGCTGGAGTTTCCCTGGCTGGAGGAGACCGAGGACAAACTCAACATCGCCTCCGCCGAGCGGATTCTCAACCAGGACCACTACGACCTCAAACAGGTCAAGGACCGTATCCTCGAATTTCTCGCGGTGCGGAAACTCAATCCCCATATCCAGGGGCCGATCCTCTGCTTCGTCGGTCCGCCGGGCGTGGGGAAAACCTCGCTGGGCCAATCCATCGCCCGCGCCCTGGGGCGGAAATTCGTCCGTCTCTCCCTGGGCGGGGTGCATGACGAAGCCGAAATCCGCGGTCACCGCCGCACCTATATCGGCGCACTGCCCGGCTCCATCGTCCAGCAAATCCGACGCGCCGGCTCCATCAATCCCGTCTTCATGTTGGACGAAATCGACAAAGTGGGGAGCGATTTCCGCGGAGATCCCTCCTCCGCCCTCCTGGAGGTGCTGGATCCCGCCCAGAACAAGGCCTTTCGCGACCACTACATGGAACTGGACATTGATCTCTCCAAGGTGCTGTTTATCGCGACCGCCAATGTGCCCGACCGCATTCAACCACCGTTGCGCGACCGGATGGAGGAAATCCGCCTCGCCGGCTATTCCACTCAGGAAAAAATCCAGATCGCCAACCGCTACTTGATACCCCGGGCGGTCCAGAATAACGGGTTGGAGGCCAAGGACATCGCTTTCGGCCAGGGCGCCTTGGAATTTCTCATCCGCGGATACACCCGCGAAGCCGGCGTGCGCAATCTTGAACGCGAAATTCAGTCAATCTGCCGCAAAATCGCCGTCAGCAAAACCAAGGGCAAATGGCGGCGGCGGAAGATCACCCCGGCCCTGATCACCCACCTGCTGGGTGCCGAGCGGTTCATGGACGAAGTGAAACGCCGCACCGCTACCCCCGGCGTGGCCACCGGCCTAGCCTGGACCTCGGCGGGCGGCGAAATTCTCTTCGTTGAAGCCCTGTCCATGACCGGCAGCAAAGGATTGATGCTCACGGGCAAACTGGGCGACGTGATGAAAGAATCCGCCCGCGCCGCACTCTCCCTGGTCCGGTCCCGCCAGAAACAACTGGGGATCCCGCCCGATTTTTTCAAGGAACACGAACTGCACCTCCATGTGCCCGCCGGGGCGGTGCCTAAGGACGGACCTTCCGCCGGTGTGACTATGACCGTCGCCCTGGCTTCCGCCGCCACGGATATCCCCGTGCGCCATGACATCGCCATGACCGGTGAAATCACCCTGTCGGGCTTGGTGTTGCCTGTGGGAGGGATCAAGGAAAAAGTGTTGGCCGCTCACCGCATCGGCATCCGTAACGTGATTCTCCCTGAACGGAACCGCAACGATCTGGAAGAGATCGATGCCGCCATTCGGAAAGAAATGAATTTCATTTTCGTCAAAAATATCGACGAAGTATTAAAAATCAGCATGATACGGCCACCTTTGTCTCCTACCAAGAAAAAGAACGGCGTACCCGCTCCGACCCGCCTCCTTAAAAAGAAAAATGGGAAATCCGCGAACCGGCGGGTACAATAATGGGGAGTACAATAATAAAGCACATTCCGCGGGACTTCCGGAGTCAAGACCCGCCGGGGGATTTCGGGATTCCCGGATAGACAAAACCGGGGAACAACCAACCGGCAGGTTTTATGGTTACGTTTTACCTGCGAAACTCGTATTAAAATACCGGATTGTCATTCGTGGCGAGTTCAATTGGAATGGAGGTTCCTTTCATGATACGCAAGCGAATTTCAGCCGTCCGCTTTTGGGTGCCTACCCTGTCGTTGGCGCTGTTCTTGGCTTTATCCCTGCCGGTGGGGGCCCAATCCCCCAATCCGGGAGATCAACTCTCCGAGGCGTTCCGGGCGGCCATCGCCAAAGTCAAACCGGCGGTGGTCAGCATCAGCGCGGAGAAAAAGTCCAAACCCGTCAAAATGCCGGGAATCGAGAACATTCCCGAAATGTTCAAGCAATTTTTCCCGGAAGGATTTTTCGACCAGCAAATCGATCCCCAACGGGACTGGCAAGGTTCAGGGGCGATCATCTCTCCGGAAGGCCATGTGCTGACCAACTACCACGTGGTGAAAGACGCCGACAAATTGACCGTGACACTGGATGACGGGCGGGAAATCGAGGCGGATCTCAACCAAATCCTGACTGATCCCGGTTCGGACATCGCCTTGATCAAACTCAAAGAGGATGGCACGTATCCCTATGCCGTGCTGGGAGATTCCGACGCCATGCAAATCGGCGATTGGGTTCTCGCCATCGGCAGCCCCTTCGGATTAAGTCAATCGGTAAGCCAGGGGATCATTAGCGCCAAAGGCCGCACCAGTTCGGACGTGCCCGTCGGCGGCCGGGATTTTTACGTCAAGGACTACATTCAAACGACAGCAGCCATCAATCCTGGGAACAGCGGAGGCCCCCTGATCAATTTGCGGGGTGAGATCATCGGCATCAATAACGCCATCCAAACCGCCGGCATACCCGGGAACCTGGGAATCGGATTTGCCATTCCTTCCAACTTGGCCAAATCGGTCATCGACAGTTTGAAGCAATACGGCAAAGTGAAGCGGGCCTACATCGGCGTCATGCTGGAGAACCTGGATTCCTCCAATCTGTCCCAGTGGTACAAGCAGGAATACGGCATCAATCACGGCGCGCTGGTCACCGAAGTCATTCCCGGCACTCCCGCCGAACAGGCCGGCATCGAGAAAGGCGACTTGATCATCCTTTTCAACGGGGAGAAAGTGCTCAACAACGGCCATCTTATTAATATGGTCACCGCCAGGCCCATTGGCGAAAGCGTCGAGTTGACCATTCTGCGCAAAGGGAAAAAAATGACGAAATCCCTGGTCTTGGCTGAACGGCCCGAGGAGGATCCCCTGGCCATGATCCGCACAGATGCCGAAAAACTCCTCGGCGTCACCGTCACTGCCCTGAATCCGGAACTGGCCAAGGAGAAGGGGTATGACGAAAAACTGAAAGGGATCCTTGTGACGCGGGTCATTCCCGGCAGCAGCGCGCAACGGGTGGATATCCAAATCAATGATGTGATCACCGAAATCAACGACAATCCCGTATCGTCCCGGGACCAGTTTGAAAAAGCCTTGGCCGATATCGTTAAAGAAATGAAGGAAAAGAAATTGACTGAACGCGTCATCCTGTTGCATGTGTACCGGGCGGACCGCCGGTATCCCGACAAATGGGTCGCCCCGACGATTACCTTGGAACCGGAAGAATCCCAACCATCCTCTCCTGGACAATGAACTCCCTCCCCCTCCCAACGGCCGAAGGAAGGCCGCCCGCCCCGGGCGGCCTTCGGGTTTTAAACGTCTAGAAGAACAAGCGGACCGGTTGACACTCGATCCATCCCGGGATACGATTCCCCAGCATGGAAGGCCCCATCGTCTAGGGGTGAGGACGCCAGGCTCTCATCTTGGAAACAGGGGTTCGAATCCCCTTGGGGCCGTATCGATTCCACCGGATTCGCGCATACCGTCTTGAATCATTTCCCTCCGGTTTATGGAAAAAGTGGCCGAATGCAACCGGTTTAACCGCATTTGCGGTTTTTCTTCACCTATCTCTCACCTATCATCTCCTCCGCCTTCCCGAAAAGCCTTGTCATGGATTCGAGTGGGATTTTCTACTTTCTGCTACCGTTCCGAAGACCAGGGAACCCGAAGATCAGGGAACGCTGGCCCGGCCTGGGGACTCTTTCCGGAAGAAATAAATTCCCGAGAGGGACCGGCGCACGGCATCCGGTTCTCACTCCCGAATTCTCATCCCTAAAAATTCTCTTGAAAAAACAATCGTTAAGCGGTAAAACGTCTCTTGTATATCCGGCAGGGACGGCCAGATCGTTTCACTCCATCCTGGTTGAATACCAACTTGCCTGTTTTTTTTCACCGCGCGTACGCTGGAATCCTGCCAAGCCAGATGATTTTTCGTTGCCGATTGTTAAAACTCCGGAGGAACCCAGAGGGATTCTGAAGGATAGTCCGGCTGGTTCCCATGGGACCAAGAGCCGGGAAGACGCCCTTTTGGATTTTGAACGGGGTGTTTGCCGCATTCTCACGATGGTACGGCCAATTTATCGATAGGAATCAATGAAAGGAGAACCCCATGTCCGAACATAACGTGGGTACAGAGAAACGGGGCTTTTCCCGCCGCCTGTTCCTGAAAGGTGTCGGAAGCGGTGTGGTAAGCGCTTCGGCGGTAACCACCGTGCTTCCCGCCCTGGAACAATCCGCCGCGGCCGCCTCGTCCGGAAGTGAGGTTCTGGGCCCCGGTCCCGTTCCCGTCCGGCTTCAAATCAATGGCGTGGAGCATTCCCTCGAGGTGGAACCGCGCGAAACCCTCCTCGAAGTGATGCGCAACCGGTTGGATATCACGGGGCCGAAACTGGTATGCGACATGGGCAGTTGCGGCGCCTGCACCGTGCATGTGGACGGGAAACCCGCCTACAGCTGCATGCTGCTCGCTATTCAGGTCCAGGGGAAAAAAATCACCACAGTCGAGGGCTTGGCCCAAGGAGATCAGTTGCATCCCGTCCAGCAGGCCTTCGTGGACACCGACGCCATGCAGTGCGGTTTCTGCACGCCGGGATTCGTCATGTCCATGGCGGCGGTCTTCGCGCATAATCCCAAAGCGTCCCTCGAAGAGGTGAAACAGGGTATTGCGGGCAACATTTGCCGCTGCGGTACCTACTCGCAGATCTTTGAAGCGGCCGAGCTCCTGCGCAAACGGAATGGAGGGTGAGACCATGGCCGAAATGAAGAAAGTAACCGCCCTCGTAGGGTATGAAGGCAACACTCAAACCATCGAATACGAGGTTCCTGCCGGAGAGCCGGGTGTCTGGGGAGCGGACTATGGCTTCGACATCGCCGGCGTGAAAGATATCCCCCGCCTGGATGCCATCGACAAGGTAACCGGCCGGGCTAAATACTCGTACGATATCAACCGCCCGAATATGCTGGAGGCCGCCCTGGTGACCTGCCCCTACGCGCACGCCCGCATCGGGAAGGTCGATACCAGCGCGGCCGAGAAAATGCCCGGGGTAAAAGCGGTGGAAAAATTCCCAAACGTGGAGGGGCAAAAAGCCAATTATGCCGGCTGGCTGATCGCCGCCGTGGCCGCGGAAACCATTCAACAGGCCCGCGACGCCGCCCGGCAGGTCAAGGTCGAATACAAAGAGCTACCCTTTGTGTACGATTATGAATCCGCGATGAGCGAGGCAGCGCCTTCCATCCGCAGCGGCGGCAATGTCACCGAAGCCCGGTCCCGCGATAAAGGCGACATCGACCGGGGTTTTCAAGAAGCCGAGGTGATCATCGAAGGCGAGTATGAGACCCAAGTCCAGACGCATTCCTGCCTCGAAACGCATGGGTGCGTGGCCGAATGGAATAACGGCGAATTAACCGTCTGGCATTCCACCCAAGGGGTGCTCTCGGTCGCTCAGGCGATGGCCAAAGCGTTCAGCAGTGAAGGCCTCGATGAGACCAAATCCCGCTGCATCACGCAGCACATGGGCGGGGGATTCGGCAGCAAGTTCGGACCCGAGGAATTCGGCATCATGGCCGCCCGCTTGGCCAAGATCACCGGCCGCCCGGTCAAATTGATGCTCAACCGGTATGAAGACTCCGTGATGGCCGGCAACAAACCCGCCTCCCGGATGTATGTCAAACTGGGCGCGAAACGGGACGGGACCTTGACCGCCATATACGCAAAATGTCTGAATATTCCCGGCCACTCGGGCGGGGCGAGCGTCAACGTGCCTTTCTTCGAGCACTACGACTGCCCCAACATCAAGGTCGAGGAACAAAACGTCTATATCAACGCGGGCAATGCCCGCGCCTTCCGCGCTCCCGGACGTCCCCAAGGCTCTTTCGGCATCGAGATGGCCTTGGATGAATTGGCCAAAAAACTTGACATGGATCCTTATGAATTGCGCGCCAAGAATGTTTCCGGCAGTTTATACAAAGCCGTGCCGTATGAACTCAAACTCGGCGCGGAGCGGTTCGGCTGGAAGGAAAAATATCAGAAACCCGGCACGCAAACCGGCCGCTTCCGCCGCGGCGTGGGGTGCGCCGTGACTTTTTGGGCCTCAACGGGGAGTCCCGGCGGCGCGGTGGTGCGCTGCTCGCTCTTCTCCGACGGCAGCGTGGAAGTGGCCAACTGCTCGCAAGATCTCGGCACCGGCCACCGCACCATGATGGCCATTGTGGCGGCGGAGGAATTAGGAATTAGCCCGGAGCATGTCAAAGTCTCGATCGGGGATTCCAGCCTGGGTCTGAAAGGTCCGGCCAGCGGTGGCAGCACTACAACGCCTACTGTCGCTCCGGCCGTGCGCAGCGCCGTGTATAAGGCCAAGCAGAAACTCTTCGAAAAAGTGGCCGAAAAGTGGAAAACCACGGCGGACGACATCGATTGCCAAGATGGAACCGTCTTCTCCAAGTCGGATTCGAGCCGCAAGATGGCCTGGAAAGAGGCGGCCGCCCTCATTCGCAAGGACACCATCATCACCTTGGGTGAGCATATCCGCGGCGAAGTGCCCGAAGCCGGCACGGGGGCTTACGGCGCCCAGTTCGCCGAAGTCGAAGTGGATACCGAAACCGGTAAAGTCCGCGTCATCAAGATCGTGGCCGTGCAGGACGTCGGCAAAACCATCGCCAAGGCCCAGGCCGAAAGCCAGATGTGCGGCGCGGTGATCCAAGGCGTCACCTCCGCCTTGCTGGAAGACCGGATCATGGACAATATGACCGGCCGCCAGCTCAACGCCAATCTCGAGGATTACAAGATCCTCACCGCCATGGATACACCGGAAATCGAACCGGTAATGGTGGATGTTTTCGATCCCATTAACAACGCCAGCGCCAAGGGATTGGGCGAACCTCCATACATTCCCACCGCCGCCGCTATCGGTTGCGCGGTGGCCAACGCCCTGGGAACCCCGGTCCGCCGGATTCCCTTCACCGCCGACATGATCCTGGCCGCGCTCCAGAAAAAGGAGGGCTGATTCATGAAACCGTTCGAATTCGTACAAGCCAAATCCGCTCAGGAAGCCGTTTCCTTCCTGGGCGATGAATACAACGAATCCAAGGTGCTCGCCGGAGGATTGGATCTGATCGGCGAGTTGAAGGAGCACCTCATCGAGCCGGAACGGCTGGTCAGCATCGGGGGAATTGGCGATCTGAATTACATCCGGATCGAAGGGAACGCAACGAAAATCGGCGCGACCACCACGCTGGCCGAAATCGCCGCCCATCCGGATCTCCAAAAGGCGCACGCCGCGTTCGCCGAAGCCGCGTTGGTGGTGGGCTCGCCTCAGATCCGCAACATCGGTACCCTGGGGGGCAACCTGTGCCAGCGGCCGCGTTGTTGGTACTACCGGGGAGAATTCTTCCCATGCTTACGAAAAGGCGGGGCGATCTGCTACGCGCTCTCCGGCCGCAATTACTACAATGCCATTCTCGGCGGAGGCCCTAGCTACATCGTGCATCCTTCCGATTGCGCGCCCGCCCTGATCGCCTTGAACGCCAAAGTGCATCTGGCCGGTCCGGATGGCCCGCGCGAAATGCCCTTGGAGGATTTCTTCGTGCTGCCCACGGAAATCCTCACCCGGGAGAACAAGCTCCAGCCCAATGAGATCATCACCGAGGTCGAGATTCCCGCGCATTCCCTGAAAAGCACCTATGTCAAATTCCGGCAGCGGGAAGGGTTCGATTGGGCGCTATCCGCCGCGGCGGTCGCGCTGGAGATGGACGGCGGAACCTGCCGGAAGGCCAACATCATCCTCGGTGGTGTTGCGCCGCGTCCCTGGCGGGCGAAGAAAGCTGAAGAAGTACTGAATGGGAAGGCCATCACTGAAGCCCTCGCGGCCGAAGCGGCGGAAGCGTCGGTGGATGGCGCGGTGGCCCTCAGCGACAACGGGTACAAGATCCCGTTGACCAAGGCCATCGTAAAAGAGGCGATTTTGAAACTGGCCGCGTGACCATAGGTCTATCGAGAGGCATTCCCAAAAGGGGGCGTTCGCTTGAGCGCCCCCTTTTCATTTGGAGTGTACCGGTTATCCCCGATATGCTCCGGCAGGGAGGCGGGAGTCATTCCATCGGCGCCGCCAGCAAATCTTCCAGGGGTTTCGCAACTAAATCTTCCGGCTGAGGCGGCACGACCGGTTGCACTCCCCGCACCACGGTGATCAGATCCTGGTAATCGTTGTTCGTGGAAAATTCCCAGCATAGCACGAACCAGTCCGGCGTTACGCCATACTGGGTTCGATAGGGGAATATTTTGACTTTGTGATGATCATCTCCGAACCGCTCGATCCGCTGGTTGAGGGCATCGCTCGTAAAAACCGTTTCCCCCTCCGGCGTGAAGGACGGATTGAAATTGGCGCTCTGCACATAGAAACCGAACGGGGCTTTCCCGGGATCGAACCAGTGTTTCACTTTGGGAGTGGTGGGAAGCCCCAGAATGTTATGGCTGTCTCCCGCGTCCGGGCCGCATTCAAATAACAGATAGGTCTTCAGCGGACTGGTGGAAGTGTAATATCCCACCCGGACATGGGAAACCGTTTCTTCCTTGGCAAACGAATACTTGGCCACGAGCACGATCTCGGCGGGAGTCTGCGTTTTGATAAACAATCCCTGCAACGGCCCGCTGGCCTTGATTTCGTCATCCGACGTCACATGGATTCCCAGATCCCCCAGGACTTTCTCCAAGGACGGTTCTTCCTGTCCCGCCGCCAGAATCACCGATCCTATGATGAATACCATCAGCCATCCTGCCCGTGTCATATTCCACTCCTTCGTGTGTGGTATGGAATTTGGTTCAAATCCCATTATAAACTCAAGTCGATTTCCGGAGAAAGTGTGACGCCCGCCCGGGATTGAGTAGGTATATAGAAACACCGTTTTTTCAGATTGAATCGCCTAAGGTACAATCCTAAGTCCTGCGCAGTCCACATAGTTGACGCCTTGGAAGAGCACTTTATTTCGGCGGGCCGGCACGGTTTAATGGTTCTCATTCGTTTTCCACACCCCTTGCTAATTCAGGTCTTCCTCATGCGTTGCTCCCGGCTTCCCCCAGATGACATACCTTTGTTGCTCTTAGCGATCGTTAAAATGTTGCTTCATTGTTGGGTGAACCTGCGCGACGGGTATTTCATCGACGAGTTTTACTATCTCGCGTGCGGGGAACGCCTGGACTGGGGCTACGTGGATCATCCGCCGCTGGTGGCGGTGATCGCGGCAGCCACCCGGTTTCTGCTGGGCGATAGTGTATTCGCGTTGCGGATTCCCGCCGCGCTGGCCGGATCCGCAATGGTCTTTTTCGCCGGGCGGCTGGCGCGGGAGCTGGGAGGCGGACGGTTCGCGCAGATTCTGGCGGCGCTGGCGGTGTTCGCGGTTCCCGTGTTTACTGCCGTGCACGGATATTATTCCATGAACGCCTTCGACCAATTATTCTGGCTGTTGGGGGCTTATCTTTTGATGTTGATCATTCACCATGGCCGGCCGAGGGATTGGATACTTTTCGGTTTGCTGATGGGAATCGGGTTGATGAACAAGATCTCGATCTTCTTTTTCGGCCTGGGCCTGGCAGTGGGGATTCTGCTGACACCGCAACGCCGCTGGCTGCGGGAATCGTGGATCTGGATCGCGGCGGCCCTCGCGTTCACGATTTTCCTGCCTCATATCCTCTGGCAGATCGCCCACGGCTGGCCCACGCTGGAATTTATCCAGAATGCCAGCACCTATAAAAACCTTCCGCTGACTCCTCTCGAATTCCTCGTGGGCCATTTCCTCGAAATGAATTACTTACTCCTCCCCCTGGCCTTGGCCGGCCTGGTATGGTGTTTTGGTACATCCACGGGGAAATCCGGCCGAATTCTAAGTTGGATTTACATTGTAGTGCTAGCGTTGATGATCGCGCAAAAAGGCAAGACCTATTACGCGGCCCCGGCCCTGAGCCTGATCTTGATTCCCGGCGCGGTGGCGGTGGAACAAGGACTCGCTCGCGGCTCCTGGACGCCGGCCAGGCGCGCCGCCGGCGTAATGGTTTGCGTGTATGTCATTGTCGGGATAGCGATTATGACACCCTTCGCGATTCCCATCTTGCCAACGGAAACCTATATCCGTTACGCCGAATGGTTGGGTATCCACCCTTCGACCGGCGAGCGCAAAGCCGTCGGGAAGCTGCCGCAGTTTTTCGCGGACCGGCATGGCTGGCCGGAAATGGTGGAGACCATCGCCCGGGCGTATGATTCACTCCCGCCGGAAGACAAAGCGGAATGCGTGATTTTCACAGGGATGTATGGGCAGGCGGGTGCCATCAACCTGCTGGGGAAACCGTATGGCTTGCCGCGCGCGATTTCAGCGCACAACAGTTACTACCTTTGGGGTCCAGGCGAAAAGCGGGGGAATGTGGTCATCGCGTATGGCGTCAATCAAAAAAACCTGGAAGCTCAATTTGAAGAAATCCAAGAAGCAGCCCGCTTCGTGCATCCATATGTGATGCCTTACGAGAACGATCTGCCCGTCTTTATTTGCCGCCTGCCGAAAACCACGTTGCAGGAGATTTGGCCAAAAATAAAACATTATGAATGATTACCGTCCAAATGTCTCGGAGAGGCGGATGTAATAATTTTTGACCGCTTCCTGATATTGCAGGGGGATCGATTCTGCGGGCGGGCGCTCGACCATGCGCCGGACTTTATCGGGCAGGGAGACCGGGAAGGGGCCTTCGGGGGATTGGGCATCCTGGCCGGTCTTGGCAACTTCTTCCTGCCGTTCCTCGCCCAATTCGTCTTGTTCCTGCATGGTTCCCGCTTCCAGCATGCGGGTCATGATGCGCCGCTGCTTTTCGTCCATGCGCTGGTCGTTGATTCCTTCTTCCAGGAGTTTTTCGGCTTCCTTCATTTCCTGGTAGATGCCCTCCAGTTGATTGCGCAGTTGCTGGGCGTGGCGGTATTGCTGCATCATCTTCTCGATTTCCCTGCGGATCTGAGCTTGTTGCCGGGCCATTTCCTGGAGTTGCCGCAGCGCTTCCTCCCCTTGCTGGCCCATTTGCTGCAGCTGCTGCAGCATTTGCTGGACGGATTGCTGCTGGGAAATGAGTTGCTGCATCTGTTGTTGCAGGCCCTGGGCTTGGGATTGGGCCATTTGCTGCATCATGTTCTGCATATCCAGCATCATTTGGTGGATGGCGCGGTTGAGGGCGATCATGGATTGCCGGGTTTCATGGAGACCGACCCACTTGGTTCCCTGACCCGCGGCGATGGCACGCTGGAGGCGTTCCGCGCTTTGGCGCAACAGGATTTCGACCATGCGGTTCATGAAGGGATTGGTTTGCGCGATATCCCGCCAGCCCGCCAGGATCCGGCCGGCTTCGCGTTCAAAGGCCTGCGCCCGGCGCAAGGCCAATAGCCCCTCGCTTTGGCCCAGGGGCGATTCGGTGAGGGATTCCATCTGGGTGGAGAGAAACAATCCCCGCCGCATGAGTCCGGTGAGGGCCTCGGTGTTCATGGCCATATTCATGCCTTGCATGGCGGCGATGCTCTCTTGCAACTGCTCGGAGAGCGACTGCAGTTGTCTCCGCGCGTTTTGCTGATGCGGCTGGGCGAGTTGGGTGTTTTGTTGTTCTAATTGTTGGGCGGCCTGAGAGAGTTCATTGGGCAGGCCTTGCTCCAACGCTTCCTGACGCAATTGTTCGAGTTTTTGGGCGAGGTCAGGAGATTGCTTTTTCAATTTTTCCCGCAGTTCTTGCATTTTGTCCAGAAACTGGTGCGCGTCTTCTTCCAATAGGCGTTGGCGCTCGGCCAGGGATTTTTCCGCGGCGTGGATTTCGTCTTCCCGGGCTTGCCGTTCTTGTTCACCTTGAGCGGCCGAAGTGTTTTCCTGGTTTTGTTTTTGTTCGTTCCATTTCTGGGTTTCGCGTTCCAAATGGTCCTGCCGTTGGGCCAGTTCATTGGCCATTTCCTTGAGACCTTCCAGTTGGCGGGCTTGGAAGGCGTTTTCGAGCATATTTAAAGTCCGCTCGAGTTGCTGGTCATAATCCTGGAAACTGAACGCCAGATCTTTTAACTCCTGATCTGAAATCTGTTCGGACATTTTTTCCACGGTATCGCTGAGTTTTTGCAGAAGGGCCTGGCTGTCCTTGTCCAACAGTTCAGACATGAGTTCCTGGATTTTCTGAATCTTTTCCAAGGTCTCCGGGGTAAAACCTTGCTGTTTTTCCTCATCCCGGGCCAGGGCTTCTTCTGCCTGCTTGCGGTACTCCTCGAGCTGTTCCTCGATTTTCCGGGCTTCTTCCTGCAGTTGCTCCTGCCGTTTCCGGATGTCCTGCAGTTCTTTTTTCTCCTGCCAGTCCGAGGGCTTCGCATCCTGATCCGGGGAAGGTTCCTTGCGTTTTTCGGCGATTTTTTCAAGGGTTTTTTGTACGTCTTCGGTGATTTGTTTCTGGTCCTTCACCAGCCCGCTCAAATGTTCGGTTTGGGCATCCTCGAGTTCATCCAGCCGGTGGAGCACGTCCATCAACGTGGGATAACGAAGCAAATACGGCTTGGTACGGGCGGATTTGGGGCCGTGGAGGGCATCGTTGTCGAAGACCTCGATGCTGTAGGTCAACTCGTCGCCAGGGAAAAGGCCGAATTCCGCCATATTCCAATCAAAAGTCACGAAGAGTTCTGTGGCCGAACCGACGTTCTGGGCTTCTTGCGGATTATAGGTCCAAATGGGGACGGTCCGGATGGTGTTTTCCTCGCGGTTGAGTTGCATATGCGTGAGGATGCGGCCGATCCGGTAATCGTCCCGGGCATGCAATTTAACTTGTAAAACCAGATTATCCGGCACATCAGTCACCGGTTTCGGCTGCAGAATCTCGACCATGGGCGTGGCGTCGGGGATCAGGTTTACCCGGTAGCGCCGGCTGGAAGCCGCGAGCCCGTGGACATCTTCCATCCGCACATGCCATTCCCCGGCCTGGAGCGGTTCCAATTCGGCAGAGAAGTTTTTCCCATTCCACCGCGTGGGGATGGTCTGGTCATTGAAAATCAGTTCCACGGAGCGCAAGGCGGATGAAGCTTCGGCTTCGATCGCGATCCGGCTGCCCTCAGGGACGGAAAGCGGACGCAAGGTTTCGATGGTATCCTCTGGCAGGCCGGTGTATTCAGGCGGAATAACAAGGCTGGAACCCCGCACGAGCGAGGGCGGATCCAGGGGCGTCACCCGGCCTTTGTTGGAAAGAGTACTCCCCAGCGAGAAATAATATTCGGTTTCCCGGTTCACGGCCGCCAGATGATAAATCAGGGCTTTGCCTTTGCGCTCAGCCGGGTAGGACTGCCAATCCGTACCGGTATACAGATGAACCGCGGGAGAGAGAGCCGGTGGCGTATCGGAGCAGAGCGCGGCCAGGGTGAGGGATTTGCCCCGTTCAATCGCGAGGGTTTCCGGTACCTGGAGAGTGATCTGCTGGACGGGGGGAACCGACGCCCACAGGTTTTGTGAGATCTGACGCCATTCGTCCGCGAAACGGCCCGGGAGAAGATTGAACATCACGAGGGACGGGATCGTCACCGCCAGTAGCAACACAGCCCAGCGCGGGGAAATGATGGATTGGTCCTGCGCGCCGGTGGATTGAATATACCGCGCCAGCCACTCGTCGTCTGCCTGGATCAATTCAAGGGAATAACCCAAGCGTTGAATTTCCGCGGCTTCTTTCTCGGCATAAACGAGGAGCGACGCGCGGTTGGCGGCATCGCGGTGCTGCTGTTCCCAGCGGCGGAAAAAGGTGATGAGACGCAGACCTTCACGCCACCATCGGAACAGAAACTGTCCCAAAACATAAACAAAAATCCCAACAAACAGGACAAACAGGCCGTTGATGCCCCGAAATCCCAACGACAGCCACCCGCTGATCCAAAAGAATAACTGAAACGCCAGCAGGCCACCTGCCACCAGGAGAACCAGCAATTCAAATAGCCGGCGGGCGTGATGCCTCCGGAACAACCGGTGAATCCATGTCAGGCTTTGCCAATGGGAATTCTTCACTTTGCCACCTCAGGGCCGGGCGGGATCAATGAGGCACGCCGGCATCGCATTTACTGGGGTTCCTCATTATTTTCTTCGCGGGATGGATTTTCACCAAGGTACAAAAAGCGGTTCAGCAGGTTGACGTAGCCGGTCCATTCGCGGTTCTCTTCACGGACAGCATTCATTTCACGGCGGACAGCGGCCATTTGCGCGTCCATGTTGTCGATGAAATGGAACAAGCAGGCTTCCAGGGTCATGGGGAGCACGGGCGAACGCTCCACCTCTCCATGATGCGACAGGATGATATGGAGGATTTGTTGCCGTTTGGCGGCGGGAAACGTGGGCAGACGGTGGATCAGGCGGTCCACGATCATCGCCCCAATGTACAAGTGACCCAGGAGCCGCCCGTCGGTGCTGTAGTCGATGTACGAATCATAGGAGAGTTCCTCCATTTTCCCACAATCGTGAAAGACCGCGCCGGTCACCAGAAGATCGATGTTCACTTCCGGATACAACGGGGCAATCAGCCGGCACAATTTGACAACGAACAACGTATGCTCTAGTAACCCATGCAAATAAGGATGGTGCCAGCGCTTGGCGGCGGGAGCGGATTGAAAACGCGCCCACAGGGCTTCATCGTTACGGAATTCTTGGAGCAAGGCCCGGTAATCCGCGTCATTGAGGGAGGTGATCAGTTCATCGAATTTTTCCACCAGATGTTCGACGGGCACAGCGGAGGCAGGGATGAAGTCGGAGGGATTGATGGCCGAAAGATCTTCCACTTTTTGGATCGAGCTCAGCGTCGCCTGGATCTCACCCTTGTAATGACCTACACGGCAGTTCACGCGCACCACATCCCCTTCCCGGATGGTTTGATACGCTTCTTCCGCGTTGTCCCAAAGAATGGCGGAAATCTTACCCGTCTTGTCCCCCAGACGCACCGATAAGAATTTGCCCTTTTCGTAATCGCGCAAGTAGATGCGTGTCACCTGGAACAAGCTCTGCACTTTTCCGCCGGCTTTGAGGTCCCGAACCCAAACCTTGGGCGGCAACGGCAAAGCCTCATTCGCGTCTGCGTGCATGAAAGTGGATGTCCTTTCGTCTTAAAATCCATTCCATCCGACAATCAAAACGGGCGGACCGGGCGGACGCAAGCGCCCACTTCTTTAACGGTCTCTCCTCCTGGACCTCTCCCCGAGGAAAAACGACCTTTCGAGCTTGGTTCCCGTTCCCCCTGGGAGAAGGCCAGGAAAAGGGAGTCAATGAATACTCGATTCTTATTTTAATCCTCAACCAAAAGGATTCGATGGTTAGGGTGAATTGCCCATTTCCAAATCCAGCCGTTCCACCACCTTAAAATGATTCAATGCCTTTTTCTGGATAGGATCAATGGGAACCGGGACGAAAACAGCTCCCGCGCAGGTTTATTTTCGCATTGCCAATATCCGGAAAATCCCGTATGGTGATTCAAGAAAAAATTCTTGGGTTATTGGAGGTTTGCATCATGAATTCCGGTATCTGGTTGAATCGGTGGGGACGATGGGCCCTGGCGCTGGGATGGGTGATCGCGGTATGCCTGCCGGGCTCCGCTGCGGATCGTGATAATCCCCTGGACACGTTGAAAAAAGAACATCCCCGGTTGATCTTGAATCCGCAAGATGTTGCTCTGCTCAAACAAGCCCTTGAAAACGATCCCGCCCGCCGGGAAATCTATGAAAAGATCAAAGCGGAGGCAGATAAGATCCTCGATGAACCGCCGGTGGAATACCAGCTCATCGGTCCCCGCCTTTTGGACAAAAGCCGGCGCTGCCTGGAGCGGATCTACCGCCTCTCTCTCGTGTACCTGATGAGCGGCGATTCCCGCTATCTCCAACGGGCGGTGAAGGAGCTGGACGCAGCCGGGGCGTTTCCGGATTGGAATCCCTCACACTTTCTGGACACGGCGGAAATGTCGCACGCGTTCGGCATCGCCTATGACTGGCTCTATCACGGCCTGAGCCCGGAAGAACGCGCCCGCATCCGCACGGCCTTGATCGAAAAAGGCATCGACGCCTACCTGAACGGATTTGAAACCGGCGCGTGGTGGACCAAGGCCACGCACAACTGGAACCAAGTTTGCCACGGGGGCGTGGGCGTGGGTGCGCTGGCCATCGCCGACGAAATTCCGGACAAGGCCGAAGAGGTGATCCGCAAAGCGGTGGAGACCATGCCCCGGGCGCTGCGGGGCTATGCGCCAGACGGCGGCTGGGACGAAGGTCCGGGCTATTGGCATTACGCCACGGTCTATACGGTGTATTTTCTCGCCTCGCTGCACAGCGCCCTGGGGACTGATTTCGGCTTGTCGCGCCACGAGGGCATGGACAACGCCGGCCAGTTCCGCATCGATTTCGAAGGCCCCAATGGATTGTGCTTCAACTACGCCGACGCGGGCAGCCGGGTGGGCAACACGCACGAGATGTATTGGCTGGCCCATTTCTATGGCCGCCCCGTGTACGCCTGGTTCCAACGCGAACATTCCCGCCAGCCGCACCCCTTGGATTTTATTTGGTATTCCAAGGAAGGAGACAATCCAGCAAAGAGCGGGGTTCCCCTCGACGCGTTTTACAAGGGCATCGATGTGGTCTTCCTCCGCAGCGCCTGGAACGACCGCAACGCGCTGTTCGTGGGCTTCAAGGGCGGCGACAACAAGGCCAATCACAGCCATCTGGACCTGGGCAGCTTCGTCCTCGACGCCCTTGGCCACCGTTGGGCCGTGGACCTGGGGGGAGACGATTACAACCTGCCTGGATATTTCGGCTCCCAGCGCTGGACCTACTACCGGCTGATCAACCACAGCCACAACACCCTGGTGATCGATGATCAAATCCAGGATCCCAAGGCGGCGGCGCCCATCACAGCGTTCCACTCCGCGCCGGATTGGGCCTTCGCGCAGACCGATCTCTCGGCGGCGTATAAAATCAAAAAAGCCCGCCGTGGACTGGGAATGCTGGGCCGGAGACACATCCTCGTGCGGGATGAAATCGAAGCAGAACAACCCGCCGAGGTGCTGTGGGGCATGCTGACGCCGGCCAAGGTCGCGCTCGACGGCCGCGACGCGGTGCTCACCATCGAAGATAAAACCATGCACGCGCGGATTCTTACTCCGGAAAACGCGCGCTTCGAGACCGTGTCCGCCAATCCCCCCGCTCCCCAACGGCAGCAACCCAACGTAACCAAACTGGTGGTCCGCCTTCCAGAGAAAGTCTCCGCGGTTGACATCACCGTCCTGATCTCGCCGGACGAATGGGAGAAAATCCCCGCCGCCGCCCGCCAAATCCTCCCCCTGGCCGATTGGAACGCGATGAAATAGAAATCATCGCCGGATGGACGATCACACTATCGCGTAATCCCTCATCGCTACAAACCCCGGCCTCTTGATTCCTTCCCCGAAGTTCGGAGGAAGTTAGAACGCCGCTGGACCTGCCCATCTACCCATAAATCTTCGTTTTATATTTATTCATTAGTTTTTAAAACTTTGTTGATGAATTTCCTTTCATGTGATACCATCATAAAAGATTTTGTATAGTTCAGGGCTTGGCTTTGATTGGGGTGAACATGGGATCGCCTACCGAGCGATCGATGAGGGAGGGAAAAATGAAGAAATCTGCTTATTTACTCTGCGCTCTCGTTATTTGTGGCGTCATCTTCTTTGCTTTCGCGCCAAAATTCGATGACTCCTCCACGGAGCCGATGGACTCGCCTTCCGCGGAGTCGGTATTCAATCCCCCGGAACCTTCGAAAGCCGGCATCGCGAATTGGGCGCTTATCGAACAGGTTATGGGGTTTCCTTTCAACCTGGATGGCATCGATGAGAAAAACGCAGCCCTCATCCGGGGGGCCTACAGTACCTATCTGGGAGCCATGGAAATCGCTGTCTCTCATTGTTATGAGACGGGTGACTTGGCTTCCGGCCGGCGGGAGGCGTATGTGGAGAAACTGATTCGAGATAATTTCGCCAAAATGAAAAATCTTCCTCTGCAAGGCACCATGAACGGCCAGGCATTGGCGGCCTGCGAGCCGGAAGTGGATACTATTCAATTGATGGCGGCATTCATGATTTGCGGCAAGTTCCAGTACATACCCGATATTGTGCCTTTCCTCGAATGCGCGAACGTTTACGTGGGCGATACTTATCTCGCCTTTGGTTACCGGGGATATATTGCGGGCTGGAGTCAAGTCATTACGCAACCCGATCAGCCGCTTCCTCCCGAAAAAAGGCTGCATTTCTGGCCCGCGGCGCATGCCATCCTCGCCAATCCCGAGGTTAGCTTGCCGCTGCTTCGCGACGCCGTGCTTCGTAGAGAATTGCGAAACGATCTACGCCTGCGCGCCGCTGCGTTCATCAATACACTCGATCCGGAGTACATCCAGCCGGAATGGCTGGCGGAATGCGAGGAATCCATACGGGAGCCAGTGCTTTGCATCAAAGAGAAAGATCTGAACTGGAGATATAGTTGGATATATTCCTCTATTGATCCCTGTGATCCGGATGAGGAATTCAAGCAGGATGAAAGATTACGCAAATTGATGAAATTACCGGCTGATGTAAATATGAGAGTATTGCGAAAACAAATGGAAGAACATGATTGGGGTCCCTATTAATCTAGATCATTCGGTTTAGGAATACGGATAATTTCAGGCGGGGATCCAGGACATTTTGCCCAAGGGTAAAACCTTGGCCTAGTTTCTTCCACGGCCACGGTGATCAATAACAACGTTCAAATCAATGAATACCAAAGGAGTACTAAAATGAAGAATCTCGCATTCCATCTCTCGTGCATTTCATGGTTCCTACTGGTTTCGATGTCCGCAGCGGTGGCGGAAGTCGGGAAATTTGATCTCTATTCCAAGTCCTCTCACCTCGGGTACATCGCATCGCAGAAGCAAGCCCTTGAGAACGAAATCCAAAGCCTGAAGGACCAGGGGAAAGGCACGGAGGCCATTTGGGCGTATCTCAACCAGCAAATCACGCGGGAGCGGGAAATGCTGGAGGCCATGCGCCGGAGAAAAGACACCGTCGAGCCGAATACACTGGAGCGTGACCTGCAGGTTAAACTGCGGCTGGCCGCGTTGTGCGAGGTGTCCGCCGCAGTCAAGAATGTGGAGGCGGTCTCTCTGTTGGGAAGTTATTTTGACTTCAACACCCATTTCAGTTTGCCAACCGGTTCCTCGGCTCTCCAGCAATTCGAACAGGAACAAGAAAAGAACAAAAGCCTCCGCGACTATCCCGTCCTGAATCTGGCCATGGCCCGCGGCCCCGAGGCGATCCCTTCCTTACGGCAGATTATCTTGAATCCCGAAATCGCGCCCCGCGCCCGGATGGCGGCTTTCGCGGCGTTGTACCATATCGACCAGGAAAAGGCGGAAGAAGTCCAGACCAGCTTGCTCAATTCGTTCGATGCCGACTGGCGGGAATGCTTCCAGCAGTATCTGGCCAATCCGGTCCTCGAACCTTGGAAATACCCCGTACCTCAAAACGAGCGCGTGGAAAAAGCCCGGCTCCTGCATGAATTTCGGACATCCAAGACCGATACGAAATAAATCCGCCTCAACTCAGATCCAACGCATCCATACGGCGCAATTCGGCTTCGCGGTAGCGCTTGAAAATCACCGGTAACACGGAAGTAAAAACCAGGACGCCAATCGCGCCGGTCAGCAGCCAGGGGTACCAGACACCGAACGAATATCCGCCTGCGAACAGCACGATCCCGGTGGTCAGCATGAGGAAACACGCCCCATCGAGGAAGATCCCCAATCCCAACACCCAGGCGCGTCCCCGGCCGCGCGGGGCCAGAAATCCCGCGAAAGCGCCATAGATTCCACCCAACATTCCCAGCATCATCCCGGGAATCCAGGCCAAACGCATGGTGAAGGGATTTCCCACTCCTAAAGATTGGCGTGAAAGCCGTACTTGATCAATCCATACGGTTCCCGGCCCTTCCAGGCACACGCCCAACATTGCCTTTTCGGGCGATTCACCTTTTTTAAGGAAAAAGGGAGTGGAGGTGGGCATCCAATCCCGGTCGCCTGTCAGGGTTTCATTCAAGGCCTTGGCAAAGTAGGATTTCCCATCCGGGAAAACGCACCGCATCTCCAAATAGGCGCGCCCGGATACCTGGCGGGAACGCAGGCGGGCGGAATACTGCAACTGGCCGTTTTCGATGCCGGCCAGCGGGACTTCGAACAACGCGGCGAAGACCGGCTCGTTGCCGGAGTAGGTCAACCGCCAGGATTTCTGGCCGTCGGCTGACGTTTCCGGCTCCAGCATAACGGTGACTCCCTCGGGCAGTCCCGAGACGGCCACGGGATCATCCGCTGTGAATTCGGCCAGGAGGCTGCCCTGATCTTCCGCGCCAAGCGGCGGGGTGGCGGTCAGGAATCCGGTACAGGTTAACGTAACGGCAATGTAAAAGACATAGGAGAAATTCATGGGGATTCTCCTTTTTTTTGAGATGCTTGGCGCATCTCGCGGATAGTTTGTTTGTACGCGTCAAGCAGTTTCCGGGCGGTGTCAGGTGAAAGATGCCCTTCAGCGGCCAGAATCTGCACGTATTGTTGAAAAGGATCGGTTGCCGTTTGGTTTTCAGCGGCCCGGATTTTCTCAATCAGCCGGTCGAGCCGCGCGCGGATGGTGGGATACGAGACACCATATTCCTGCGCCAAGGCTTTCAGCGAACCGGAAGCCAGGATGAAACGTTTGATGAAATGCAAGTCGTTATCATTCAATACCTTAATCCAACGTGGGCTATGACTGTGGTGAAACTTCATCGAGTCTCTCGGGTTAAATATAATTGATCTATGATTTAATTATATTCAAAAAAATACCTATAGTCAATATGAAACATGAGTTTAAAATAATTAAAGAGCAAGCCTCAATTTCTTTTATCTTGGACGGCAGAAGGAAATAAATGGATTGAGTTTCATGTTTGATCCCTTTTTCAAGCCTATTCGTAAAATTAATTAAAATGATCACAAAAATCTGACATTTGATCACAAAAATCTGACATTGTTGAAGAAAAGAGATAATGTGTTTATAAATTGTTTGTTGAAATCTGTTCGTTGGCTTCGAAACGATTCGATCGGGCAAACCTACCAATCTGCGGAGGGTATGCCGGGGGAAGCGATGATGTCCTATTACGAGAAGATTCAGCGTCAATGCCTGGACGCCTGGAGTTTGTTGCTGCGTTATGAAGTCGATCCCGCTCATCCGGTCCAGGTCAGCCGGCTGGCTACCCAGTTGTTCGACAGCCTGATCCCGGTTCATCACCTGGGCTTGCTCGAACGCAACCTCTTGGAATGCGCGGCTTTGCTGCATGACTTGGGCATGCTGATCAGCGAGAAACGGCACCACAAGCACATCATGCGCATGATCCTCAATGCCGATATGCCGTCATTCGAGGAGAGAGAGAAACAAATCGTCGCCAATGCCGCCCGCTATCACCGCCGCTCGTTTCCCAAACAGAAACACCGGGAATTCGGTGAAATGGAAGAAACCGATCAACAAACCGTGCGGGTGTTGGCTTCCATTCTCCGGGTCGCGGACGCACTGGATAAGTCCGGTGAGGGGATCATCGAGATCGAGGATTGCTTCCTGGAGGAACGGGACTTTGTGATTCGTGGCCAGAACCGGGGGCCCTATGAGCGGGAATTAAAAGCCTTGGAGAAAAAGAAAGACCTTTTTGTTTTCACCTTCGGCGTGGACGTCAAACTCATTCTGCAGCCGGCAGCCGAAGCGGATATTCCTCAAAACCACCTTCTCCGCATTACCGCTTGAGTTTTCCTTGGATTTTGAGCAGGACATACACCACCGCGGTCAAGAGGGTCAATCCGGTCAAGCGGATTAAATTCATGAAACTATAGGGATTATGCGGGCGTTCAGTCATGGTGCGCTTTTGGAGGATCGGAATCTAGTTCGGATTGACTTCGTTATTTGTATTTATTCACTCGCTTGCAGTGAAGGGGTAAGTTTCACTTTGTCATGGTTCTCCTCACCCTGGCCCTCCACCCGAAGGAGAGAGAATTGGGGAGATGATTTTCATCGATCATTGCGAAGAAGATGAGAACCGGTGATTTGAAAAACTGTACGCATTTACCGGATGAGTTCCAATACAGTCTTCCCTCCCCGATTTTTTACGATCCGGCTTCCATTATACCAATTCACTCTTTTCCCCCCAGGGGCAGCGTCAAGGTGAAGGTGGATCCTTTGCCCTCTTGGCTGGCCACGGTAATGGTCCCCCCGTGCAGTTCCACCAGTTCCTTGGCGATCGACAACCCCAGGCCCGAGCCTTTGGCGATTTTCCGGGAGGCGGTGGTGCGGTAAAACCGTTCCCAAATTTTAGGGATCTCTTCTGGCCTCATGCCGATGCCGGTGTCCTGGACCGTGACGGATATGGACGAATCCGTTTGGGCCAGGCGGACTTCGATAGTCCCCCCTTCCGGGGTGTATTTGATGGCATTGCTGATCAATTCGCCTACCACCCGCTCGATTTTGCTGGCGTCCACCCGGATCCGGAAAGGATCCGGCGGGGCCTCCATCCGCAAGGTGATGTTTTTTAGCTCGGCGGCCGGTTTCTCTTCCTGCAGGATGCTTTCCGTCAGCATCCGCAAGGAAATCGTGTTCAGTTCCAGGATCATGCGGCCTGATTCGATGCGGGAAATATCAAGGATATCGTTGATCAGGCCGGTCAGGCGTTTGACGGAGCGGCTGGCGCGGCCGATGATGGTTTGCTGCTTATCGGTCAAACCACCCCCGATCCCATGGGCCAGATTATCCAGGCTTCCCTTAATAGCGGTGAGGGGTGTACGGAGATCGTGCGAGGCTTGGGCCACAAAGGCGGATTTCATTTTGTCGAGCTCCCGCAGTTCTTCGTTCGCCTGTTGCAGCCGGAGGTTGGCTTCTTGCAGTTTCAAGTTGGATTTTTGCACTTGAAAATGCCGGGAAACCGCTAACGCGGCCAGGAAGAGGGTCAAGGTTCCGCCCAGGGCACAAATGGCCCAGAAACCGGGTTCCTTGTACCAAGGAAGGGGAACCGAGAAGTCCCAAGCGGCCGCCTCTGAGACATTCCAATTGCGGTCCATGGCCCGTACATGCAGCCGGTGGGTGCCGGGACTCAGATTCCGCACCTGAACGACTGTATGGGGGGAAAAGGGAGGCCATGGTTCGTCATCGATCCGGCACGCGAAATAGAGCCGTTCCGGTTTGGTGAAATTCCATTTATCCACCCCAGAGAAAAAGAACTGCGCGTTACCGCTGGGGGCGATTTCGCGGGAATTGTTGGGATCGATCCAGGCGATCGGGGAATCCCGGTCCTCCTCCGGATGGAAGCGGGCGATACCGCTGGTGGCACCGGCCCAAATCTGTCCTTGGCGGTCTTGATGAATCGTATATACGGAGGTGGTGGGAAGGCCGTCGTCGCTGGTGTAGGTAATCCAGGATCCTTCCTTGTATTGATGCAGGCCGCTGAACGAAGCGACCCACACGCTGCCATCGGCCATTTGGACGATTTGGTTGACCCGGTCGAGGTCATCCCGCACCAACGACCATTGCCGCCCGTCAAATTGCCAGATACTGTTGGCGCCGCCGGCCCAGATATGTCCGTTCCGGGTTTCCAACAGGCAAGAAGCGGCTCCCATGCCCGGTTGGCCACCTTCCAGAAATGGCCGGTAAACGCCTTGTTCAAAACGCAGCGGTCCCCGCAACCCAGCCACCCAGCGGACGTTGTGGCGGTCCACCAGGCTGTCGCGGACGCCGCTCAACAACCGGTTGCTTCCGGATTCGCGTATGAGGGGAGTGTAGGTTCGGCCGTCGAAATGCCCCAGAGAATAGTCCGGATTCGCGTATTCTGTGACCAACAAATGTTCCGGTCCCTCAGGCTTAAGATAATAGCGGATTTTATAAGGTGTGGATTGGGTCAATGCATCGAATTGTTGCGTAGCCGGATCGAACGCGACGATCGACCGGTCGGTGGAATAGTAGATCCGTCCATCCGGAAGGGAGCCGATCCCGCCGATGATGTAGTAATTCGCCTCATAATCGGGGGGAATAGGATACGTTTTCCATTGAGCCTCCCGCAGGCAAACGAGTTGGTTGCGGCAGAGGAACCAGAGGGAACCATCGGATTGTTCATGGATGCCATGGACGATGGAACGGACCTCCGCCACTTCGTGCGGCGTTTGCCAAATCGAAAGGCAATAGCGGGCCAATCCCTGGTTGGTGGCGTACCACACCTTACCATCCTCTTCGAAAAATGCCTGGTGCACCGAACCGGCCATCATGTTTTCCCGGACGGATAACAAGACATGATCTCCCATGGGAACTCCTATTTTATCCTCGCGGAACAAGATAGTGCCGGATAATTCAAAGTGACTTGGATCGATTGAAAATTCACTCCCATCAAACACCACCGTGGAGGCCTGGCCGCCGGACACGGTCAGGAATCCTTGAACCAATCCGGTTTTGGATTCCATATAAAACTCGGCGGATTGATCCACCAAGATGGAAGGATAAGGAAACTCTTCAAGGCGGTTCCCTTCCCGGAGAAGCAGCCTCCCCAACCCGCGGGATCCGGAGAGCCACACACTTGGGCCGCGGCCGGGAAAAATCCGGTTTATCGTCCCAAGGTTGGTTCCCGTGGCCTGGAGAATCTGGCGTGCGGCTTTTTCTTCCACATTGAATTCCATCAACCGCTGATCAACGGATAGATACAACGCCTTGGTTTTCGAAAGGGGAATCAAGAGTGGCGAGCCGTCCAGGGGAGACAGCGGGTACTCGATCCACTCCCCCTCCATGCCCACGCGCCAATCCGGAAAATAACGGAGGGTATTGGAACGGGTCAGGGACCAGAGGGAAAAATCCGGCCCCTCGAACATGGGCTGATGCGTGTCGTTCTTGGGAAATTCGCGGATACGGTATCCATCATAGTGGGAGGAGTACTGGACCGCCACCCCATGGGTGATCCAGACATGGCCTGAAGAGCTCACGGTGACCGCCGAGCACCAGGCCTCCTGCAGACCGTCCAGCACCGTCCAATACCGCCAGAATCCTGGTTCCCGCGCGAAGGCCGGGGGCAAAGTCAAGAAAAAGCAAAGAAGGAATTGGAAGGGGGTCTTCATTGAGATCCAGACAACATCAAAAGACTTGTTCTTTTTCTGCGTCAAAATGATACATCTTTCCATCCCGGTATGATTGCACCGAGAGATCAATGGTGGTCATAACCTTATAAGCGAGGTCCGCGTGGCAGTGGGGCGTTTGGCGGCTTTGGACACACTCGATGAAATTGTTCACATGCTTCTGGTCGCCTTCGTCCTGGATGTGGGGAATAATGTACTCATGCACGCCCCATTTTTTCACAAATTCCTCTTGGAACGGATCTTCGGGAACCACCCGCAGGACGCCGTAGGTTTCGCCTTCCCAATCCGCACCGCAGTAGAGCGTCGCCTTCTCGCCCCGGATCAGGGTTTGAATTCCATGCGCGTTGGCCTGCGATGAAGGGACATGAAGCGAGTATTCGCCGGGGTAGTCGGCGGCTGTCAGGAACGTGTCGGGAACTTCGCGGCCATCCTTGTGCAACCAAATCCCCCCCAGTCCGATCACGCGGATGGGGTGGTCGTTGCGCACGGCGAGATGAAACGGGGCAACCGTGTGGTAATGCAGGTCGGTGGCGATGCCGCCGGAGTAATCCCAATATTTCCGGAAGCGGAAAAAGCGGTCCGCGTCGTACGGGCGTTGGGGGGCGGGACCGAGCCACTGGTGCCAGTCAATGAAATCCTCCCCCTTCCCTTGAGGGCCGGCGGCGGGATCGATCGTGTAATTCCAATCCCCGCCGGGAGCGTTGCGGCTGTAAGTCCCCTGGCAGATCACAATCTTGCCCAACATGCCCTGATCCACGATTTCCTTGACTTTGTGCCACTTGCTCCACGACAGCGCTTGCACACCGATTTGCAGGATTCGTTTCAGATCCCGGGCCTGGCGGGCGACTTCCTTGGCTTCTTCCCAATGAAGGGTCATAGGCTTTTCGCAATAGACATCCTTCCCTGATTGCATGGCGGCGAGGGTGATGGGCGCATGCCAGTGATCGGGGGTGGCGATGAAGACCGCTTCGAGGTCTTGCCGTTCCAAAAGTTCCTGGTGATGTAGATAGGTTTGGGCCTCGGGGACGTGTTCAGCGGCGGTGTGGAGGCGTTTGCGGTACACGTCACAAAGCGCCGCTACTTCCACGTCGTTTTTTTCTTCGGAGCGGCGCAACACCATGCGGAGCAGGTCGCTTCCCCGCCCTCCCAGGCCGATCATGCCGATCCGGACGCGCTGATTGGCGCCCAGTACGCGCCGGGCGGGATTCCCTTGGGCCATCAGGCCAATTCCCACAGCCGTTCTGGATAAAAATGAACGCCGGGAAAGCCTATTGAGGTTCATGGGCGTCTCTCCCCTCTCGTGACTGGATCATCCAGGAAATTCTCCCCTTCTCTCTTGTGGATTACATACTGTGAAAGCAAACTATCCCAAAGATGTATGGCATTGTGAAGATGGACTGGACAGAAGTGACTTACAAGGAAACGTGGCGGTATGGTACTATGAATGCGGATTCCATCCTATGATAAAACACATTTATTGCAATACGAAATTTCTCATACAAAAATTATAGGAGAATGGGGGTAATCCATGATGAACCAGCCACAGTTGACCCGCCGGGGGATTTTGAAAACCATGAGCCTGGCCGCGGGCGCGGTCTGGGCCGGGCCGCGCGCCACACAGGCGGAGGAGAATCCAGCGGGCGGCCGCGTGCACCTGGCTACTAACCATTACTCGTGGATCGTGTATTTCAACCGGGACAAGCGGGACTTCAACCAATTGCTGGACGAAGGCCTTGGGGAGGTAGCGGCCAGCGGGATCAACGGCTTCGAAGCCAACGTCAACGTTCCCGAGGATATAGGACGCTTCGCTCCCTTGCTGAAAAAACATGGACTGGAAATGCGGTCGTTCTATGTCAACAGCGTGCTGCACACCGCGGAAGAAGCCGAAAAAAGCATCGCGCAGGTGCTCGCCATCGCCGATCCAGCTCACGCCATCGGCACGAAAATCATCGTCACCAATCCCAGCCCGATCCAATGGGGCGGCGCGGGTGACAAGACCGACGAGCAACTCCGGATCCAAGCGCAAGCCTTGGAGAAACTAGGCAAGGCCCTGCAAGAGCGGGGGATGATCCTGGCCTATCACAATCACGACATGGAACTGCGGCAGGCGGCGCGGGAGTTCCATCATATGATGGCAGGGACGGATCCCCGGTACGTAACTCTTTGCCTCGACGCCCATTGGATCTACCGGGGTTCAGGCAATTCGCAAGTAGCGCTGTTTGATATTGTAAAATTGTATGGAAAACGAGTGACCGAGTTGCACCTGCGGCAATCAGTGAATCAGGTTTGGGCGGAAACGTTCGGCGAGGGCGATATCGATTATCCCGCGCTGGCCCAGGCCCTGCTGGCTCTGGATGTCAAACCCCACCTGGTGATGGAACAAGCCGTGGAAACCGGCACGCCGCACACCCTCAGCCCGGTGGAGGCACATCGGCGCAGTGTCGAATACGCCCGGCGCGTGTTCGCGGATTTCGCGGGATAATTTCTGTTCCAAGTCAATCCCGTTTTCTTCACTCTTTCCCAAGGTACAGCATTACATTGTGAGTCAAGCCGCCGGTTGCCACGAAATCGAGACGGCCGTCTCCATTGACATCCGCCACTGAGATTCCCTGTACGGCCACTCCCCCCCGGTCCACCACCCACCGTTTCCAAGCCGGTGATCCGTCCCGGTTAAAATTGTAGAGATAGATCGTCCAGCCTTCACCGCGGAAACCCGCCAGAATTTCGTCATCTCCATCGTGGTCAAAATCTCCGGTTGCCACCGCATGACCGCTGATGTACGAGTCATCGATTACAGTACGCGGGCCAAAAGTCAGCGGCGCCGTGGCGCTTTCCACATACACCGCCACTTCGCTCCCATGCCAGGGTTCAATGGTTGCCAAAAAACGGCGGCCATCGTTGAGCTTCCCCACTGTCACCTCGCTGCAGCCTGAGTATCCATTCTCCCGTTGAGCCCCCCGGGCCAGACGCGTGGTACTCCATTGGCCGTCCGAATTTTTCACCAGCCAAGTGATCCCCTCGGCGCTGGCGGTCAACAGATCTCCCCGCCCGTCACCGTCCAGGTCACCAGCATATAACCCATGCGCGATGTGCAGGCTTTGGTCCATAACGCGTTGGCTCCATTTTTCCTCCACGGGATTTTGGGGAATCGGATACGCCAAGAGACGTACAGCGGCCGCGAGCGCCTTCTCGGGAGTCGCGCCCACGCCCAGAATGGGAAGATTGATGAGTTCCACACGCCCCTTCCCCTCCCAGTCCACCCATCGCACCCGGTGCGAAGTTGGCTCCTGTCCGATGGGATAGACCGTCCAGGACTCGTTGAGATTTTCTCGCCGCTTGAGCCAACTGATCCGGCCGCCCGAGGAGGTGTTTCCCAAGTTGAAATCCGAGGCTAAGGCGGCTTCGAGATCTCCATCCTGGTCGATGTCATGGAAAGCCATATCGATATGATCAGTGGTTTGCCCGCCTGAAATGGGCCTTCGCTTCCAGGTGGGATTCTCGTACCAGGCCACCAGTGATTCCTGCCCTTCGCCCAGCGCGGCGATATCCAGCCGGCCGTCTCCGTTGATATCCACGATAGCGTTTTGATACGCCCGGGGAAGGTACGGATCGATCAACACGGAATCAAACCGCGCCGGGGGATTTTCTTCGGCGGGAGAAACCACGGCGGCGGACAACGCCCACCCAGTCAATAAAAGACGTATCATGAACATGAGACGGTTCTCCTGAAACATCGGAACTCAAGGTTCTGTTGAGTTTCTCCACTGTAGCACAAAATACCAAAACGGCAGGGTTTGATCGTCTATACGAAGAGTTGATAGGGCACCCGTTCAGGGTTCCTTTCACCCTACCCCGATCCCAGTGGGAGAGGGAATTGGTGATAAATGGTCCCGGCCATCGCACCGGATTGAAGCCTTGGGCGATAACTACGTGTCCCAGGCAGTGGCACGGCCATCCCGCATTTCAGTGTGCGTTCATGACGATAAATCAACAGAATCCAGGATGGTAGCCTTCGTGTTCATTAATCGTTGTATAATGCAACCATAATCGATAGAGAATATAAGGCTACACCACAGGAATGTTTACGATGCAAGCAAGTGCTTTGATCCTACTTCTGGTGCTACTCATCGTCATCCTACCGGGCTGGACGCAAGACATCCCCTTCCGTATTGATTTTTCAGGGAATTCGCCTGAAGAAAATCAACTCACCGTGCAGGGCGCGGGATTTGGCCAGTATCCCCTCGCGAAACTCTCCTTCGGCGAAATTCCCAGTGATAATGCGTTTCCCAACGCTACGGACGGCCGGGGAGCCATCATTCAGGCCGCCCCTGGCGAGGGAATCATGCTATTCGGCCCTATCATCGAAACCACGAACATGGCCCTCGTGCGGTGCTCGGCTCGAAGTGACGGTCCCCACGCCCAGATCTACCTCGCCCTCATTGGCCGGGGAGAATACGAATTCG
>ERZ795045.1028-NODE-1028-length-32789-cov-13.844290_pt1 | contig 32789 bp, 27 predicted proteins | sample MGYA00375129_ERZ795045 | MGnify/ENA primary metagenome ERZ795045 (study PRJEB30174, sample SAMN05720166) | activated sludge metagenome | isolation source: anaerobic digester from wastewater treatment plant | place: Japan | collected 2015-05-15 ...
ATTCTATGATTGAGTGAGAAAACGAGAGAAAAATGAAGAAATATTAGGGAGGTGGCATAAGGCATCATCCGTAAAGCTTTACAACAAATTATATAAAATTTTAAGGGGGAGAGTGAAAATTGAGTATGAAAACAAGCTTTTCAAAAGCTAAAAAGATGCAGGTTATTCTTTTGATAATCTGTATGGTAAGTTCGATTATTGCAGTACCTTCATATGTATCCGCCGAAACGGAAATCAATTTTGCGAAGGCATTGCAGTTGTCTCTTTATTTCTACGATGCCAACAAATGCGGTGAGGGAATAACAGGAGGCAGGCTTGAATGGAGAGGAGACTGTCACGTAGAAGACAAGGAAGTTCCTCTGATTCCAATGACAGAAGATTGTTTCGGTACCAATATGTCGCAGGAGTATATCGATAAATACAGACATATATTTGACCCGGATGGAGACGGTACCGTAGACCTAAGCGGCGGAATGCACGACGCCGGAGACCATGTAAAGTTTGGACTTCCGGGTTCATACGCAGCATCAACCGTAGGTTGGGGTTTCTATGAATTCAGAGAAGCTTATGAAAAGGTTGGTGTAGACGACCACGCAAAAGATATTTTGAGATGGTTTAACGATTTCTATCTTAAGGCTACATTCTTGGATGAAGACGGAAATGTAATTGCTTATTGCTATCAGGTGGGAGAAGGTAATATTGACCACAACTTCTGGAATCCTCCAGAGCTTCAAGACTCAAAGGTTCTTGATTTGTTTGCAAGACCCGCTTATTTTGCTACACCTGAAACTCCTGCAAGTGACCAATGTGCAGGTGCATCAGCATCCTTGGCAATAAATTATCTCAATTTCAAAGATGAAGACCCTGAATATGCTCAAAGATGTCTTGATACAGCCATTGCCCTTTACGAGTTTGCAAAGAAATACAGAGGACTTGGCGAATCCGGAGGATTCTACGGTTCTTCCTATGACCATGACGAATTGGCGTGGGCTGCTGTTTGGCTCAACATTGCAACCGGAGATATGCAATACATAGATGATATTGTTTCAGTTGACAGCGAAGGATTTTACACCGGTTACATGCAAAGAATTATTAGAGACACTACCAACTCATGGCAAAACATATGGGTTCACTGTTGGGACACTGTATGGGGCGGAGTATTTGCAAAGCTTGCTCCAATAACAAATACAGAAAGAGACTGGTATATTTTCCGCTGGAATCTGGAATACTGGTCCGGAATTCCCCATGAAAATCCGAATGATACAACCTTCCTTGCTAAGAGTCCGGCTGGATATAGCGTTGTAAACGCTTACGGATCTGCAAGGTATAATACAGCTGCCCAGCTTTGTGCTCTTGTATACAGAAAGTATACCGGCAGAACTGACTTTGCCGATTGGGCAAAAGGCCAGATGGAGTATATTATGGGTAACAACCCAATGAACAGAAGCTATATTGTAGGTTATTCCGAAAACAGTGCAAAACATCCTCACCATCGTGCAGCTCACGGTTCTAAGACGTTAAGCATGTTAGACCCCGAGGAGCATCGTCATACACTGTGGGGAGCATTGGTAGGAGGTCCTGACCTTGATGACTATCATGTGGATGAAACCCCTGATTATGTGTACAACGAAGTTGCTGTAGACTACAATGCTGCCTTCGTAGGCGCTTGTGCCGGATTATTTTACTATTACGGTGAAGAATTGGGCCATAAGCCTGTTCCAAACTTCCCTCCAAGAGAAGACCCTGTGCAAGAATACTATCTCGAAGCAAAGGTTGAACAGGAGAATAAAGAAAGAACCCAGGTAACCATTAAAATTTACAACGATACCTGTCAGCCGCCACGATTTGAGACCGGTATGATGGCACGCTATTTCTTCAACATTTCAGAACTTTTGGATGCAGGCCAGTCCATTGAAGATATGACTATAGAGGTTTATTACGACGAAAACAAGGCAAGCTATGATGGTCCTGCAACCATGAGAGGCCCAATAAAGTATGATGACGGCGGTACTTATTATGTGGAATTTGACTGGACAGGGCGTATCATCTACGGTACCCGTGAACTCCAATTTGCGCTTATATCCAAGCAGGATTCCAACTACAAAAGCAACTGGAATCCGGAAAATGATTACAGTAGAGAAGGCTTGGGCAAAGAATATATTAGAACTGAAAGAATTCCTTTGTACTTGGACGGTGTAAAAGTGTTTGGAAATGAGCCCCCTCAAATCTCGCCATCACCAACGCCGACAGATGGACCAGGCGCTTCACCAACACCATCGCAAAAGCCTTCTCTGGAAATTTTATATAAATCCGGAGATGCCAAAGATACTACAAAGGACATCAAAGGTTCCATCAAAGTTAAAAATACAGGAAACAAGCCGGTCAATCTTTCCGATGTAAAGGTTCGTTACTGGTATACCAAGGATTCGGCTTCAAGTCAAGAATTCATATGTGACTATGCTCACTTGACCGAAGAGATGATTACGGCTAAATTTGTTGATGTTGAAAACCCGGTGGAAAACGCTGATAGTTATGTTGAGATTGGATTTAGCAGCGATGCAGGTATTTTAGGACCGGGTTCCGATACCGGTGAAATCCAATTCAGAATCGTAAAAGGCGGATTTGAAGCTTATGACCAGTCCAACGATTATTCCTACGTTGCCAATGTAAAAGAATTCACCGCAAATCCGAATATTACGGCATATGTAAATTCCGTTTTGGTATACGGTGTCCCACCGGTAGATGAAGAGGAGGATATTGAAATTATGTATGGAGACTTAAATGGAGACGGAAAAGTAAATTCTACCGATTTGTCTCTCATGAAAAAAAGAGTTGTAAGGGAAATCGACAAGTTTGTAGTTCCCGATGAAAATGCAGACTTGAATCTGGATGGAAAAATAACTTCTACCGACTATAGCATATTGAAAAGATACATTTTAAAATCAATAAAAGAATTGCCTTTAAAGCAACAATAAACTCCAACAAAACAATAGGGCCGGAAAGTAAATTCTTTCCGGCTCTTTTTTATTTTAGAAAAAAGTGAAGCACTTCATTTGAATCAAATATAGATGCTAATGATTTTAATAGGAAGTGTAGGCAACTTAATTATTTTCTTCGTCATCTTTTTCTTCGTCATCCTCATTTACAATCCTTGCAATGCTGACAACAGTGACACCTTCATCCATTCTCATGAGAGTCACTCCCTGGGTTGCCCTTCCCAAAATACTTATATCTTTTGCTTTTATCCTTATTATGCTTCCGTCGGAGCTTATCATCATTACATCGTCATCTTCGGATACAAGCTTCATGCCGGCAAGCTTTCCGGTTTTCTCAGTAACCCTGTACGTAAGAATACCTTTCCCGCCTCTAATCTGAACCTTGTATTCGTCAAGCTCCGTCCTCTTTCCAAAGCCTCTTTCGGTCACCACAAGTACGCTGGCATTTTCAATATCCGCGCTCATGCCCACTACTTCATCATCTTCATCAAGCGAAATACCTTTTACTCCCTGAGCTGCCCTTCCCAACGGTCTTACATCTTTTTCATTGAATCTTATGGACATTCCGTTTCTGGTTACCAGCAGAATATTTTTTGTGCCGTCTGTAAGCCTTACATCAATAAGCTCGTCATTTTCCCTCAGGGAAACTGCTGTAAGTCCGCCTTTTCTAATATTGTCATACTCCATCAAGTCCGTTTTCTTCACTATACCGTGTTTGGTTGCCATAAACAGATACAAGCCTTCTTTGTACTCAGATATAGGTATTACTGTAGTAACCTTTTCATTCTGGTCAAGCTGCAAAAGGTTTACAATTGCCGTTCCTTTTGCCTGTCGTCCGGCTTCCGGTATCTCATAGGTTTTTAATCTGTAAACTTTACCCTTATTTGTAAAGAACAGTATATAGTCGTGAGTTGAAGTTATAAACAATTGTTCAACAAAGTCTTCTTCCCGGGTACTGAGTCCAATTATCCCTTTACCGCCTCTTTTTTGGCTCTTATAGGTGTTGGTCGGAAGTCTCTTTACATACCCGAAATGAGTAAGGGTTACAACATTTTCTTCATCTTCGATAAGGTCTTCAATTTCTATTTCGCTTTCATCGGGAATAATTTTTGTCCTTCTTTCATCCCCGTATTTTTGCTTTATTTCTTCAAGCTCTTCTTTAATGATATTTAGCACCATAAATTCATTTGCAAGAACATCCTTGTAATATTTAATTTTTTCCAAAAGCTCTTTATATTCATTGTCAATCTTTTCTCTTTCCAAAGCTGTAAGTCTACCCAGTCTCATATCTACAATTGCCTGTGCCTGCTTTTCGGTAAATCCGAATCTTTCTATCAATGCTTCTTTGGCAGCAGATTCATTTTTTGAAGACCGGATGATGTTTATTACCTCGTTGAGGTTGTCTATTGCAATTTTCAATCCTTCCAATATATGAGCTCTTGCTTCGGCTTTGTCAAGATCAAATTTTGTCCTTCTTACTATTACATCTACCTGGTGATTGATATAATGATCTATGGCCTGTCTCAGATTAATAATCCTTGGCTCAAACTTTTTCTCTTCATTGGGAACAAGAGCTACCATATTTACATTAAATGCATCCTGCATCTGGGTATTTTTGTAAAGCTGATTTAAGACAATATTTGCATTTGCATCTTTTTTAAGTTCAATAACAATTCTCATTCCGTCCTTGTCGGACTCATCTCTTAAATCCGCAATACTGTCTATTCTCTTTTCCTTAACCAATTCTGCTATTCTTTCAATTAATCTTGCTTTATTGACCTGATACGGAAGCTCTGTCACAATTATACGCTGCTTGTTGCCCGGCATCGGCTCAATTGTGGTAACAGCCCTTACAATAATTTTTCCTCTTCCCGTGGCATATGCATCTTTAATACCCTGTTTTCCGACTATAACACCGGCTGTAGGGAAATCAGGGCCCTTGATTATCTTCATAAGCTCTTCTAGAGTCACTTCCGGATTGTCTATTACTTTAATAACTCCGTCAATAACTTCAACCAGGTTATGAGGAGGAATATTTGTAGCCATACCTACAGCAATACCTGAAGAACCGTTTACCAAAAGATTCGGAAACCTTGAAGGCAGTACCACCGGCTCAATGTGATGCTCGTCAAAATTGGGCTTAAAGTCTACAGTGTCCTTGTTGATATCCCTCAACATTTCCATGGAAATCTTGGACAGCTTTGCTTCGGTATACCTCATGGCGGCCGGAGGGTCTCCGTCAATGGAACCAAAGTTTCCGTGTCCGTCAATCTGCATATACCTCAAAGAGAAGCTTTGAGCCATACGCACCAAGCTGTCATAAACTGCGGCGTCTCCATGGGGATGATATTTACCCAAAACTTCACCGACGGTAGTGGCACATTTTCTGTATGCCTTGTCCGGCGTAAATCCCAAACCATACATGGCATAAAGTATTCTTCGGTGAACGGGCTTGAGGCCATCCCTTACATCAGGCAAAGCACGGTCGACGATTACGCTCATGGCATAATCTATAAACGACTTTTTCATCTCCGCCTCAATATTAACAGGTATTATCCTTTGCTCTTTTATATCCTTCGTATCCGACATGAAAGTTTACCTCTCTCCTATATTAAAAAATGAAATAATATTAATCAAAGCCAACTTGTAATAAAGAATTATGTCCATAACATATATTATTTTAATAAAGTTTTAAAAAACTGTCCACTTTTTTCACAATTTCAACAGTTTCGAAGTGTAAAATGGCAAAAAAAACAGGTATGATATTAATCATTCCCTGCTTTTTGTCAAATAATACTATTTTTATATCAATCCTATTTTGGAATTCTTATAACAAACTCAACATAGCTTCCCCTGTCAAATTGAGCTGCTTTCACGTCCACTCCGGATTTTTTCATAAGGATTATTGCCTGTTTTATGGTGTTTATAAATATCCGTATATCTTTAATTGCCTTTGTAAATTTTACGCCGCCTTTTTTCTCATTTTCCTTCTGCATCGTATATTTCTCTATTGCTTTTTCTACGAGCTCTTCGGTCTTTTTTACATTAAGGCCTTTTTCGCATACCTTCTTTAAAACCTTTAATTGAAGCTGTTCGTCATGAAGCTTTAAGAGAGCCCTTGCGTGTCTTTCGGTAAGATTATTGTCCGCCAATATTTTTTTCACAAGGGGAGGAAGCTTTAAAAGACGTATTTTATTTGCTATAGTCGATTGGCTTTTCCCTATTTTGCTGGCAAGTTCCTCCTGGGTAAAGCCGTGCTCATTTATTAGATTGCTATATCCTTCAGCCTCTTCCATATAACTTAAGTCTTCTCTCTGTAAGTTTTCAATAAGGGCTAAAACAGCAGAATCGTTGTCGTTTACATCCACAACAATACAGGGTATGGTGGTAAGCCCTGCCATAGTGGCAGCTCTAAGCCTTCTTTCCCCTGCTACAAGCTCGTACATATTGGCCGATATTTTCCTTACATTGATGGGTTGAAGAACTCCATACTGCTTAACCGACTCGCATAATTCTTCCAAAGCCAATTTGTTGAATTGCTTTCTGGGTTGATAGGGATTTGGTCTTATGTTTTCAATATTCACATAAATAATGTTTTTTTGTTCTTCTTCCTTCTTTGCTCTTGCAACTTGCAATCTGTTTTCCAACATAGGGCACCATCCTTTGTAAATTAATTTTGATTTTATCCTTGGTTAAACTTAAATTTGTTACCATTAAAAGTTAATTAATTTATAAAGGAGATATTCGCCCGTTCTTTTTCAATTCCTTTTTTTCCGAAGAAGAATCGTTCGCCCAAATGCGCTATATTACTGCATTTTGAGACTTATATCAATGGAACTTTTGATGGTTTACCCGACTTTCTCGGATATTTTGTCGGAGTTTGTCTAAACTTTTTTATGACAACGACATTTCTTTTAATATCGCTAAAAGGAAGATTAAACTCCAAAACATCCTCAATTTTTCCCCCAAGTATGTCCAATGCCTTTTTAGAGTTTTCAATTTCCTCCGTATTGCTTCCCTTCATCGCAATAAAATATCCTCCAACCTTGACAAAGGGAAGACAGTACTCCAATAAAACAGGTAAATTTGCCACCGCCCTTGCAACGGATATATCATACTTTTCTCTAAAATCCCCATCCACACCCTTGTCTTCGGCTCTAGCGTGTACGGTGGATATATCTTTAAGATTTAGCTTTTCTATAACTTCATTTAAAAACTTGGTTCTTTTTTCAAGAGAGTCTAAAAGCTTTACCTTAAGCCCAGGAAAAGCAATTTTTACAGGTATGCCGGGAAATCCCGCTCCTGTACCGACATCAATCAATGTTGATTCTCTGTTTTTTATAATTGGGCATATGCTGACAGAATCAATAAAATGCTTTAATATTATGTCTTTGTCTTCTTCTATGGCTGTGAGATTCATTTTTTCATTCCATTCTTTGAGCACATCCATGTATGTAAAAAACTTATCAACCTGCCCATCATCCAGGTTAACACCAAATCTGGATGCACCTTCGATTAAAAGTTCGCGCAATTTGCTTTCTTCCATATTAAAAACTCTCCTATTTTATGGTCTTTGCCTTCTTTTTTGCTCAAGATATACAAGAAGTACCGAAATATCGGCAGGAGACACTCCCGAAATTCTCGATGCCTGTCCCACCGATTCAGGCTTAATCTTGTTTAACTTCTGCCTTGCTTCAAGTCTAAGTCCTTTTATCTCATCATAGTCTATATCCTTGTCAAGCTTCTTTTCTTCAAGCTTTTTAAACTGCTCAACCTGCTGCATTTGCCTTTTAATATAGCCTTCATATTTTACTGATATTGATACCTGCTCTTTTACTGCAAAACTTAAATTTGGCCTGTTTTCGTCTATTTCTCCTAAAGCTTCATAATCCAGCTCCGGACGTCTTAAAAGGTCTGCAAGCTTGACACCGCTTTTTATAGGAGTGCTGTTGTACTTTTTAAGGAAGTTGATTACTTTCTCTGTTGGAGCAATATTAGTCTTTTTTACTCTTTCGATTTCTTCTTCTATAAGCCTTCTCTTCTCTTCAAACTTTCTATACCTCTCCTCGGATATAAGTCCAACCTCATATCCTATGGGAGTAAGCCTCAAGTCTGCATTGTCCTGTCTTAAAAGAAGTCTGTACTCAGCCCTCGAGGTCATCATCCTATAAGGCTCGTTTGTACCCTTTGTAACAATATCATCTATCAAAACTCCTATATATGCCTGGGAACGGTCTAAAATCAAAGGCTCCAATCCCTTTATCTTTCTTGCTGCATTTATACCGGCAATAATACCTTGGGCTGCAGCTTCTTCATATCCCGAAGTTCCGTTTATCTGCCCCGCCGTAAAAAGTCCTTCCACATCTCGAAGCTCCAGGGAAAGCTTTAGTTGGGTAGGATTTATACAGTCATATTCTATGGCATAGGCACTTCTCATTACCGAAACATTCTCAAGCCCCGGAACAGATCTCATCATCTCAATTTGCACATCTTCAGGAAGGCTTGTGGACATGCCCTGCAAGTACATTTCCTGAGTGTTAAGCCCCATAGGCTCTACAAAAACTTGATGACTTTCTTTTTCTTTAAACCTTACAATCTTATCCTCTATGGAAGGACAATATCTAGGACCTATTCCTTCTATCAATCCTCCAAAAAGGGCGGAACGGTGGAGATTCTCCCTGATTATTCTGTGGGTTTCGCCGGTGGTATATGTAAGATAACAGGATACCTGCTCCTTTTTTATCTCGTCGTTTTCAAAGGAAAAAGGTACAATTCTTTCGTCTCCCGGCTGTTCCTCCATCTTTGAAAAATCAATGCTTCTTCTATTTACCCTGGCAGGTGTGCCGGTTTTAAACCTCATTAGTTCAATTCCCATTTCTTTTAGGCTCTCCGAAAGCTTGTTGGCCGGAAACAAACCGTCCGGTCCTCCGCTGTAGCTCACATCACCGATAATTATCTTGCCTTTTAGATATGTTCCTGTTGCAAGAATTACAACTTTGCTTTTATATATAGTCCCCGTATGGGTTTTTACCCCTGTTACCGCTTTTTTTCCTTCTATTTCTTCATATAAAATTTCAACTATTTCTGCCTGCTTTACATCCAGGTTTTCCTGCTTTTCAAGGGTGTTTTTCATCTCAATTTGATAACTTCTTCTGTCCACTTGAGCCCTCAATGAAAAAACCGCAGGTCCCTTTGCTGAGTTTAATATTTTAGACTGTATAAAAGTCTTGTCGGTGTTTTTTCCCATTTCACCGCCCAAAGCGTCTATTTCCCTCACAAGGTGCCCTTTTGCAGTACCCCCTATGTTCGGATTGCATGGCATATTGGCAATGCTGTCCAAATTTATGGCAAATACAACAGTTTTAACGCCCAGTCTCGCGCAGGCAAGAGCCGCCTCACAACCGGCATGTCCTGCTCCGACAACAGCAACATCATATTCTCCCGCTACAAATCCCATATTCTATCCCTTCCAATTTTTTATTTTCCCAAGCAAAATCTGCTGAAAATCTCGTGCATCACATCATCGCTTACCGATTCTCCCGTTATCTGGCCAAGGTAATCGGCAGCATCGGTAATATCAATACTGACAAGGTCCAAAGTCATTGAATTTTCTATAGCATCCATTGCCTTCTTGATACTTGACACTGCACTGTCAATAAGGTTTTTATGTCTTATGTTGGTAAGTAAAATCTCTTCATTTATGTTTACCTCTCCTTGGACAAACAACTCTGTTATTGTATTTTCCAGCTCGCTTATTCCCGTACCTTCCTTTATTGAAGTTTTAATATATTTTTTTCCCTCAAGGAGAGTTTCAATTCTTTTAATTTGATTTTCATCCACAAGATCTATTTTATTTATCAAAATAATCAACTTTTTATCCCCAAGTAAAGTTAATATTTTATTGTCTTCCTCATCAATCCCTCTTTTTGCATCAATCATCATTATGACAAGGTCAGCCTCGTCAATTGCTTTATGAGTCTTTTCAACCCCTATTTTCTCAACAACATCTTCCGTCTCTCTTATACCCGCAGTATCTATTATCCTTAGAGGTATACCGTTTATATTAATATACTCCTCTATTATGTCCCTGGTGGTTCCTGGTATATCGGTAACTATGGCCTTTGATTTTCCCGAAAGCTCATTTAAAAGCGACGATTTTCCCACATTGGGTTTTCCGATTATTACTGCTTCAATTCCTTCCCTGATAATTCTTCCTTTTTCAAAACCCTTGATTATATCGCAAAGCTTTTCCTTTATAACTCCTATCTCTTTATATATCATCTGGCCTGTTATCTCTTCAATATCATGCTCGGGATAATCAACCGTAACTTCGATATGAGCTAAAAGCTCAATAAGCTTTTTTCTTGTATCTTTTATCTTTTGGGACAATTTCCCTTCCAACTGGTTTATTGCCGCTTTGGAACTCTCGTTGGTCTTTGAGTTTATAAGGTCAATTACTGCCTCTGCCTGAGAAAGATCTATTCTACCGTTTAGAAATGCCCTTTTTGTAAATTCCCCGGGCTCAGCAAGCCTTGCTCCCTGTTTTATGCATAGCTCCAGTATGTTTTTTAATACCACCATTCCGCCATGACAGTTTATTTCCACCACGTCTTCCCTTGTAAAGGTTTTTGGCTTTTCCATCTTTGAAAGAAGAACTTCATCAAGCACAGCGCCATTTTCGGGATTTACAATTTTACCATAGTTAATGGTATGGGAACGAATAAGATTAAAATCCTTATTACCTCGAAATATTTTTTCCGCTATTTCAAAAGCTCTATCTCCGCTTATTCTGATAATTCCCACACCTCCCGTACCGTGGGAAGTGGATATCGCAGCTATTGTATCTTCCTTGTACATTAGGCTTCCTCCAAATTATAGACAGTACTTTTATTATATCCAAACTTTAAAAACAGCTAAATAACAAAGATAAACTGCAAAAATGGTTCAAGAAAAATTTATCTTGAACCATTCAAGAATTCCAAAGCATTTTACATACAACATTTATTCTTTTAGATTTTTTATCCGTTTTTACTATTTTAAAGCTATTATAACTTTTCTGTTGGGCTCCTCACCTACACTATACGTTTCCACATATTTATGATTTTGCAAACATGAATGTATGACTCTTCTTTCGTACGGATTCATCGGTTCAAGAGTAATATTCTTCTTGTATTTAATTACCCTGTCTGCCAATCGGTTGGCAAGCTTTATCAGGGTTTCCTCTCTTTTTTGCCTATAGTTTTCAATGTCTATAACAAGTCTTTTATAACCTTCCTTGCTCTTATTAACAACGAGGCTGGTCAAATACTGCAGTGCGTCTAATGTTTCTCCTCTTCTTCCGATTATTATTCCGATATCGTCACCTTGTATTCTAAGGAAAACAGTATCTTCTGTTTCTTCAACCAAAACATCTGCATGTACGTTCATTTTACTGAATACATCCAGTAAGAATTTTTTTGCCTTGTCTCCACTTGTCTCCTTCAAAGTGACCTTTACCCTTGCCAGCTTACTTCCTATCAGTCCGAATATCCCTTTGGTTCCTTCCTCCAAGACTTCTACCTCTACTTGATCCTCAGTCGTATTCAACTCTGCAAGAGCCAGATCTATTGCTTCCTTAACCGTCTTAGCGGACTTTTCTACAAACTGTGGCATTTAACTATTCGTGTCCTCCTTCTTTTTCATAATAAATTTATTTATTATGAACTCTTGAATTATCTGAAAAACATTACTCGTCAACCAATACAACCCCAATGCCGCAGGAGCCTGGAAAGAAATAATACCCGTCATTATCGGAGCAATCCACATCATGCTCTTGTTCATTGAAGCCGACATATCATCTTGTTTTTGATTTTTTGAATTTTTCGAATTTGCTGAATCCTTTACGCTCTGAGTCCTCATCATCATCAACTTACTTGAAAAATAAGTTGCAAGAACCGCAAGTATAGGTATCAACAACAAAGGCAGATATGTTGCCACATCTTCAGTAAAATTCAATTTCGGTATCTTACCCAAATCAAATTTTATAAAACCGATATTTTCAACCACATCGAGCTTCCCGCTTCTTAATGCGGCTTCTATTTGATAGTATATACTCTTCATATTTATTTGAGACAAACCATTAGCAGCCTGATTCAACTCATTTACCAAAGCCTCTATCTGGTCTTTGGTCATATTGAACATATAAGTTAAAGGTTCTCTAATAACGTAATACAATGACACCATTATAGGTAACTGAATAAGAGCAGGTAAACAACCGCTAGTAGGGCTAAAATTATGCTCTTGGTAAACCTTAAGCAGTTCCTGATTCTGCATTTGAGGATCATTCTTGTATTTTCTCTGAATCTCTCTTATCAAAGGCTGTATTTCCTGCATCTTCATAGACGATTTGTACTGCTTTATAGTCAAAGGTAACAATAATAATTTAACAAATATTGTAAACAAAATAATTGCCAACCCATAACTCTCAAAAGCCAAATTCTCATAAATAAAAACCAATATTTGTCCTAATGCCCGCGAAATTACTCCCATTTTCCTTTTTTCCCCTTTTGTTATTTAACCGGATCATACCCTCCAGGATGAAAGGGATGACATTTCAATATCCTCTTTACAGCCATAAACCCTCCTTTAATTATACCATACTTGCTGATAGCATCAATTGCATACTGTGAGCAAGTAGGATAAAATCTGCAACTAGGTACGGCTTTCAGAGGAGAAATCCATCTTTGGTACAACTTAATTATACATATTACCCATTTTCTAAACAACACCATTTCTCCTGTTCGAATACATCAAGCTTTTTAAGCAAGAACTTCATTTCTCTTTTAATATCTGCGAAATCAGGCATTTGCTCTCTCGTTCTTGCTACAAAAACCAAGTCATACCCGTTTTTTATAAATTCTTCATAGTATTTGTAGTTTTCTCTAATAAGCCTTTTCATTCTGTTCCTTTTAACGCTTTTACCGAATTTTTTGCCTACAGTTATACCCAATCTTTTAATATCAAGACCATTTTTCATAACATATAGTACGATGTTTTTTCCTGCATAAAACTTTCCCTTTTTATACAGCCTTAGAAATTCGGAGTTTTTCTTTAGTGGAACAGTATTTTTCATCGATTCTCCCTAATCTTCTTTCACAATTTAAATAAAAAGACCACATTTATGCGGTCTTACGCTGAAAGAACTTTTCTTCCTTTCAATCTGCGCCTTCTTAAAACTTTTCTGCCATTTGCAGTTTTCATTCTCTTTCTGAATCCATGTTCCTTTTTTCTTTGTCTTTTCTTAGGTTGATATGTCCTTAACACAACAAACACCCCCAATCCTTTCTTAAAATTGCTATCTGAACCCCTCTACCCAATCATTTTTATACGTAATTCAAGATTCAAAACAGCAACTATAACGAAAAATACCCTATTGTAATTGTAGTTTAATAAAAATACCTTATCAATTATATATTAAATCAATTATCAATGTCAAGAAACTATTTTTGTGGATAATTATAAATTAATTTTATTTTTTTGTGGATATCTTTTCGTTTTCTTGTTGAATATTGCCCCAAAGTCTGATAATATATTAAATACCTGTTGATAACTCACAACTTATCAACATAAATTGTTAATAACTCTGTTGGCAACCTGAGTAAAAACTTTTTTAATTTGCTTTATTAAAAATTATATTTTTTACCACTATTATTATATGTTTTTTTCAATGACTTATACAAAATTATTTCAATTAAATGCTTAAGATGCCTTTATTTTGTCAATGATTTTGTATATGCAGAAGTTTTAAATCAATATGTTTTTGTTTATTACCCAATTAATTAAACCAATGACAAATTGTCTTACAAACTTAAGACAAGCGGCATTAAATTTAAAAATTACATTATTTTTATTCTTTTAATGGTTTTGGAGGAGTTTATGAATACCCAGTTAAATGAAATATGGCAAAAAACTTTAGGGTTGCTTAAAAACGAACTTACGGAGATTAGTTTCAATACCTGGATCAAGACTATCGATCCCTTGTCTTTGACAGCCAATACCATAAACTTGGCTGTTCCTGCTGATTTCAACAAGGGAATTCTTGAGTCAAGGTATCAGACTCTTATAAAGAATGCTATCAAACAGGTTACTTTTAAAGAATATGAAATTGCATTTATCGTACCTTCACAGGAAAGCTTAAACAAGCTGCCAAAGCAAACTGAAAGCGTAAGCAACGAGGATTCTACTTTATCGATATTAAATCCTAAATATACCTTTGACACTTTTGTCATAGGCAACAGCAACAGATTTGCACACGCAGCCGCACTGGCCGTGGCCGAAGCGCCGGGAAAAGCATACAATCCTTTATTCATATACGGCGGAGTGGGACTTGGAAAGACTCACTTAATGCACGCCATCGGACATTACATATTGGAGCAAAATTCTTCCCAAAGGGTTTTGTATGTTTCATCCGAAAAATTTACCAATGAACTTATTAACGCTATCAAGGACAACAGAAATGAGGAATTTAGATCCAAATACAGAAATATAGATGTACTTCTCATAGACGACATACAATTTATTGCCGGCAAAGAAAGAACCGAAGAAGAATTTTTCCATACCTTCAATGCTCTTTACGAAGCAAACAAACAGATAATTCTGTCCAGCGACAAGCCTCCAAAGGAGATTTCCCTAGAAGACCGTCTAAGGTCAAGGTTTGAGTGGGGCTTGATAGCGGACATGCAGGCACCGGATCTGGAAACCAGAATAGCAATATTAAGAAAAAAGGCTCAACTTGAGAACCTCAATGTTCCAAACGATGTGATTGTATTTATCGCCGACAAAATTGCATCAAACATCAGAGAACTTGAAGGTGCTCTAAACAGAGTTATAGCTTACTCATCCCTTACAGAAAATGAAATTACGGTTGATCTGGCCAACGAAGCATTAAAGGACATACTGTCGGCAAACAAAGCAAAAATCCTAAACTGCACTTCAATTCAAGAAGCAGTGGCCAGATACTTTGACATAAGACCGGAAGACTTTAAATCAAAGAAAAGAACAAGGGACATTGCATTTCCAAGACAAATTGCAATGTATCTATGCAGAGAACTTACCGATATGTCCCTTCCCAAAATCGGCGAAGAATTTGGAGGAAGAGACCATACTACTGTAATACATGCGTGCGACAAGATAAGTGAAGAAATAGAAAGCAATTCCGAAACCAGGCGGGCTGTAAGTGAAATAAAGAGAAACTTGTTGGGAAAATAATTAGAGAAGCTTTCATAAATACATTCAAAATTTTACACATTTATTTTTTTTTAAATTAGAAGATATCAACAGAAATTGTTGATATGGGGACAACTTCATGTGGTCAACTTGTGTATAATTTAATTAAAGTTGAATCATTGTTAAAGCTGTTGATTACCGGATACAAAATATCTACAATTTAGTAACAGGGTAAATCAATTTATTTTTCTTGCTTTGACTTACTTATACACAATATCAACAACACTTATTACTATTATTACTGTTTTTATAATTATTACCTTATATAAAAAAACGAGCAGGAGGCTTTTTCAATATGAAAATAATTTGTTCCAAAGAGCATCTGATGGAAGGAATCAATATCGTGCAAAAAGCAGTACCGACAAAAGCAACCTTACCTATACTCGAAGGAATACTAATAGAAGCTTATGACGAATTTAAAATGACCGGAAACGATATGGAATTGGGAATAGAGTGTCTTATAAATGCAGATATTATGGAAAAGGGATCCATAGTATTAAACTCCAAAACGTTTGGAGATATAGTAAGGAGACTGCCTGACTCCGAGGTATTGATTGAAGTTAAAGAAAACAATACCGTTATAATTGAATGCGACAACTCTCACTTTGAACTAAAAGGTATGCCGTCCGACAGCTTTCCTTCATTACCTTCAATTGAAAGAGAAAATATGATTAAGGTAAGTCAGAAAGCAGTCAGGGATATGATAAGACAGACACTGTTTGCCGTAAGCACTGATGGAAACAGACCGATACTTACCGGTTCCTTAATCGAGTGTATCGGAAATGAAATCGCTATAGTTTCAATTGACGGATTCAGAATGGCCTTAAGGAAAAACTTCAACAATGAAGGATTTTCGGAATTTAGCGTTGTTGTACCCGGAAAAACCCTCAACGAGATAGTTAAAATTTTGCAACCAGTTGATGAAGACATCAATATATATAGCTCACAAAATCAAATACTGTTTGAAATCGGAAATTGCAAAGTTGTATCAAGATTGCTGGAAGGTGAATACTTAAACTATAAAAGTATTATACCGACAGAGTACGAAACAAGCGTAAGATTGAAAACCGAAGATCTTTTGTCGAGCCTTGAAAGGGCATCGTTGATTACATCGGATGAAAAGAAGTACCCTGTAAAATTCAACATCAGCGACGACAAAATAATCATTACTTCAAATACGGAAATAGGAGCAGTCAGAGAAGAAGTAAGAGTTGAAGTAAACGGAAGCAATATGGAAGTTGGCTTTAATCCCAGATACTTTATTGAAGCACTTAAAGCTATAGATGATGAGTTTGTTGACATATACTTTAATTCAAGTATAGGTCCGTGTACGATAAGACCCTTAGAAGGAGAAGGCTTTGCATACATGATACTTCCTGTAAGAATAAAAAATGACTAGAAGGTGCATATATGGAAAACGTTAAAATTAATACCGAGTATATCAAACTGGATCAGTTTTTGAAATGGGCAAATACAGTTTCAATGGGTTCTGAAGCAAAGTCATTGATACAGGCCGGTTTGGTAAAAGTTAACGATGAAGTTGAACTAAGAAGGGGAAGAAAACTTAGAGCAGGAGATGTTGTTGAAATAAATAATAGAAAATTCCAAATAGTTTAATGTTTGGAGGTTATTTATTGTACATTGATAAAATATCTCTTAAAAATTTTAGAAATTATAGAGATGAGACAATAGAATTTTCCAAAGACTTAAATATAATTTATGGCCAAAATGCCCAAGGGAAGACAAATATAATTGAGGCTGTATTTTTATGCGCTTCCGGTCGTTCACACCGTACCTCAAAAGATGCTGAGCTTGTAAACATTGACGGTACGGGTTTTAGTATTTTACTTGAGCTTGAAAAGACTGAAGGCAGAAAGAATATAGGGATTGAATATGAGCGGGGAAAGAAAAAAATAGTAAAAATAAATGAAGTCCCTGTAAAGAAAATCGGAAGCCTAATGGGTAATTTGGTAGCCGTTATATTTTCCCCTGAGGATATTTTAATAATAAAAGAGGGTCCTTCACAAAGGAGAAGGTTCATCGACATAACTTTGTGTCAGCTAAAGCCATCCTACTTCTACGATTTACAGCAATATAACAAAATTCTTTTGCAAAGGAACGCATTACTTAAAGAGATTCAATTTAGACGAAGCCTTCTAGACACCCTTGAAGTATGGGATTATAAAATAGCCGAGCTGTCTTCTAGAATAATGATTGCAAGAAATGAATTTATAAATAGGCTTTGTGAAATAGCCAAAAGGATTCATTTTAACTTGACGGATGGCAGTGAAAGCATGGAGATTAAATACTCACCGTCTGTGGGTTTACATAATTTATCAGATCCGGCCGAGCTAAAGAATGAATTTATTAAGCAGCTTAGCAATACCCGGGCATCTGAATTGAAAAGGTGCGTAACATTAATTGGTCCCCACCGGGATGATTATGAAATGGTGTTAAACGGTTTAAGCTTAAAAATGTTCGGATCCCAGGGGCAGCAGAGAACTTCCGTACTTTCTTTAAAACTCGCAGAAATAGAAATAATCAGAAGTGAAACCGATGAAAACCCTGTACTTTTACTTGATGATGTAATGTCAGAGCTGGATTTTAAAAGAAGAGAATTTTTGCTGGAAAATATAAAAAACATTCAAACTTTTATTACGTGCACCGATAAAGATTTATTTGAGAACAGAAATTTTGGAGATAATTTATATATAAGGGTTGAAGCGGGAAGAGCATATTATTGACAAATGTATTATTATTGATTTAGTGTTGCTTTAAGGAAAAAAAATTGCAGTTTGTTTTAATTTAAGATAAAATAAATTAGTTAGGGCATTAGAAAGCAGACAGCTAAGCTATAATATAAATTTTGCAGTAATTATTGATTGTTGGAGGAATATTATGTTTTTGCATATTGGTGGAGATCATGTAGTACCTTTGAAAAATATAATTGCCATATTGGATATGGAAACTACCACAATATCAAAGGACACAAAGGACTTTTTGGCCATCGCTGAAGAAGAAGGTTTTATACAGGCTGTCTCGTCCGACATACCGAAATCGTTTATAATCACTGAGACAGATAAAAAGAGTATTATTTATTTGTCCCCGATTTCTTCAGTAACTTTACAAAAACGCGCAGGTTATTTGGATGACTTTTCAAAAGAAACAAGAGATTTAAAATAGATTTTTGTATATAATTTCACCGCTTCAAATATAGGAGGGAAAAATGCAAGAGATTAATTGTGAATTGAACAAGTATGACGAGAGTAATATACAGGTTTTGGAAGGTCTTGAGGCTGTAAGAAAAAGACCCGGTATGTATATAGGCAGCACGTCGTCAAGGGGATTGCACCATTTGGTGTATGAGATAATGGATAACAGTATAGATGAAGCTCTTGCCGGATTCTGTAATGAAATAAAAGTTATAATAAACAAAGACAATTCTATTACCAATATTGATAACGGAAGGGGTATACCTGTCGGAATACATCCTAAGCTTGGTATACCCACTGTTGAAGTTGTCCATACAGTACTGCATGCAGGAGGAAAATTCGACGGACAGGGTTACAAAGTATCCGGAGGACTTCATGGTGTTGGTGCTTCTGTCGTCAATGCACTGTCGGAATTTTTGGAGGTTGAAGTTTTCCGTGACGGACATATATACAAACAAAGATATGAAAGAGGAAAACCGGTAACTCCGGTAGATATAATCGGTGACACAAATTTAACCGGAACAAAGACTACTTTTAAACCTGACCCGGAAATATTTGAAGTAACTGAATTTGATTTTGAGGTTTTATTGACAAGATTGAGAGAGCTTGCTTTCTTAAACAAGGGCTTGAAAATTGTGTTAAGGGATGAAAGGCCTCAGGAGCCTGTTGAGAAGCAGCTTCATTATGAAGGTGGAATAGTCTCTTTTGTAGAGTACATGGACAGGAATAAAGATCCGTTGCATGCACCAATTTATTTCGACGGATATAAGGATGGCTCCTATATTGAGATTGCAATGCAGTATAACAAGGATGTTTATGTAGAAAACATTCACAGTTTTGCAAACAATATATCGACGGCCGAAGGTGGTACCCACCTTACCGGATTTAAGACAGCTATAACAAAAGTACTTAACGATTATGCCAAAAAATTTAATTTTTTAAAAGAAAATGAAAAAAACCTCTTAGGAGAAGATGTAAGAGAAGGTTTGACTGCTGTTATCAGTGTAAAAATTCCTGATCCTCAATTTGAAGGACAAACAAAGACCAAGCTTGGCAACAGTGAGGTAAGGGGTTTGGTGGAAAGTATAATAAACGAAAAGTTTGCAAGTTTCCTTGAGGAAAATCCTTCAATAACGAAGCTTATTTTGGATAAATGTCTGATGTCTGCAAGGGCAAGGGAAGCTGCTAGAAAGGCAAGGGAACTTACAAGAAGAAAAAGTGTTTTAGAGTCCACCACACTTCCAGGAAAACTTGCAGATTGTACTGAAAGGGATCCGTCCCTTTGCGAAATATTTATTGTTGAGGGTGATTCTGCCGGAGGTTCGGCAAAGCAGGGTAGAAATAGAAAATTTCAGGCTATTCTGCCCCTCTGGGGAAAAATGCTCAATGTTGAAAAGGCCCGTATGGACAAGGTTTACGGTAACGATAAGCTTACTCCGGTTATAACGGCTTTAGGAACAAACATTGGCCAAGATTTTGACATAACAAAGCTTAGGTATCATAAAATAATTTTAATGGCAGATGCCGATGTTGACGGTGCTCATATCAGGACATTGCTGCTGACATTTTTCTATAGATACATGACTCCGTTAATTACCAACGGTTATGTATATATTGCACAGCCTCCGCTTTTTAAGATTACTAAAGGAAAAACAGAGGTTTATGCTTATAATGAAGTTGAGGTTGAGAAAATAATAAGAGAGAACCAATGGAAAAAAGAAGACTGTACAATACAGAGATTTAAAGGTTTGGGTGAAATGAATCCTGAGCAATTATGGACTACTACAATGGACCCTGAAACCAGAACTATTTTAAGAGTTGAGCTTGAGGATGCCATCGCAGCTGATGAGATTTTCACTATTTTGATGGGAGATAAAGTTGAACCTAGAAAAGAGTTTATACAGGCCAATGCAAAGCTTGTAACCAATCTTGATATATAAATAAGTTTATTTTGCTTAACGGATATAGGGCAGATAGTTTTAAAATTGTCTGTTCTATATCTTTTTTATATATTTCGTTTATTAAAATTGTATTATAATACTGTTTAAAACGGTATTTTAGATTGACAAGATTTTTTCTTAGTTTGCATAAAATTTAATATATAGCAGTAGGGTATAGGATGTTGTAATTACTTTTAAAATTAAATGTTTTAAATGCTTTTTTATTTTAATATAAATTAATAATCAATGACGTTTGATAGTATAGAACTAATTATATATCATACAGTCTGATGAAGATAACATAATATTACGCGATGATAAATTATCATATTTTTATAAATGTAGCTTTTCTCTTTAAGCGGCATTTTTCTTTCGCCTTGTTGCATAAGGCTATAGAAAGTTAATTTTATTGAAGCTATAAATTTTTTTTAATTAAAGTGTTATAATTGCTTTGATTATATGGAAGCAGTTCTAAAGAAAAAATGTTTCACGTGAAACATTTTATGTTTTTATTTTTATTGAGTAACTCATACAGCAAAATAAAAGAAAAATCAGATTAACTTATATGACAAATGATTAAAGCAATAATTTTAGCGATAGGTATATTAAAAAATGCTATTTTGAACAATAATACAATGTAAATATGTGATAATTTTAATGTAAAATAATTAAAATAGATAATAATCGTTTGTCAATTAATGAATATGTGATATAATAAATTGGCAAGAAAACTTATACTCTATCATGAGAGTTCATATTGAGTATATAGTTCATTCAGCAAAATAAGTGAAGTTTTGAATTAAAAATTTTATTTACTGAAATACGCAAATTTAGCTGAGATTAATCCGAAGTGGGGGAGAAGTGCCCCCATTGAATTTTGAACGTTTTTAGTATCGAATGTTGATTGCCAGGGAGTGAATACAATGTCAAAAGTAATAGCAGTAGCAAATCAAAAGGGCGGTGTCGGTAAGACAACTACTGCGGTAAATTTAAGTTCTTGTCTTGCTTACAAAGGGAAAAAGGTATTGATTCTGGATATCGATCCTCAAGGAAATACCACCAGTGGACTTGGAATAGATAAGAAAAAAATTAATAAATCAACATATGATATTTTAATTAACGAAGCTGATATAAATGATATATTGATTGACACACCGGTGGAAAATCTAAAGCTGTGTCCGTCAAATATTGAGTTGGCAGGCGCTGAGGTAGAGTTGGTATCTTCAATATCCAGAGAGACGAGACTTAAAAATGCCCTTGAAACTGTTAAAAATGATTATGATTTTGTACTTATTGATTGTCCTCCTTCATTGGGACTGCTAACATTGAATTCTCTAACAGCAGCCGATAAAATACTGGTTCCGATTCAATGTGAATATTATGCTTTGGAAGGTTTAAGTCAACTCATGGAGACTGTTAAACTTGTTCAAAAGCATTTAAATAAAAACCTGGATGTCGAAGGAGTAGTACTGACAATGTTCGATGCTAGAACAAATTTATCGATTCAAGTGGTGGAAGAGGTTAAGAAATACTTTAAAAATAAAGTATATAGAACAATAATTCCTAGAAATGTCCGATTAAGTGAGGCACCAAGCTTTGGGCTTCCTATAATATTGTACGATCCGAAATCAAAAGGCGCAGAATGTTACCTGGAGCTTGCAGAAGAGGTTATAGAATATTCTGAGGAGGAAGTTCAATGAGTAAGAAAGGTCTTGGAAAAGGTTTGGGCGCATTAATTTCTGGTGCCGGCGAAGAAAAGGTTGACAGTGGAGTTGTTGAGGTTAAAATAAATGACGTAGAACCGAATTCGAGCCAGCCAAGAAAGTATTTTGATACTGAAAAGCTTGAACAGCTGGCCGAGTCTATTCGACAGCATGGTGTCGTTCAACCGATAATTGTCCGGCGTGAAAACGATACTTATAAAATTGTTGCCGGTGAAAGAAGATGGAGGGCTGCAAGGCTTGCCGGCCTTACGACGATACCGGTTATTGAAAAGGATTTATCTAATAAGCAGATTATGGAAATAGCTCTCATTGAAAACATTCAGCGAGAGGATTTAAATCCTATTGAAGAGGCAGAAGCGTATAGTAGGCTTTTAAATGAGTTTAATATGACTCAGGAAGAACTGTCCAATTCAATTGGAAAAAGCAGATCTGCTATTGCAAATACCATAAGACTTTTGGGATTAACGGAAAAAGTAAAGGAAAAGCTAATTGAAGGACAAATAACAAGCGGACATGCCAGGGCATTGTTGCCTATTGAAGATAAAGAGCTTCAGGAAAAGCTTTGTGATGAAATTATAGATAAAAATCTTACCGTAAGACAAGTTGAATCTTTGGTAAAAAAGAAACTTGACGATGTAAAGGACAAAGAAAATAAAAGAAATAATATTGATAAAGTAAATAAAGAGGAATATCTAAAGATTGAAGAGAATTTACAAAATATATTCGGCACAAAAGTAAAATTGATAAACAATAATAAAAAGGGTAAGATTATGATTGAGTATTATTCGGAAGATGAGCTTGAAAGGTTAATTGAATTATTAAGAAGTATTGGTAATAAATAGGACGCCCTATTTTCTGTTATAATCGATTTTATTTATTCGAGTAATATAAAATATCAACTTTAGTGTAATTTTTGTTTAAATTGAATATAGGCCGTTATATTAATGATAGAAATATATGGATATAATTTTATTACTCAAAACCAAATTTGTCTTAAAATTTTGTTTTGCAGTTTTTTTACTCAGACTATGAAAGTATAAATTTAATGGAACATTACTTTTTAATGTTTCACGTGAAACATTTTATTAATATAATAAAGAGAATAACTCATAAAAGTAAAAACATCTTGTATAACGGCAAGAGAAAAATTCAAACAATATAGTTTAAATACGAAAAAAATAATTAATGCTAAAGAAGATATGAAAAAATAATCTCAAAACAAATATGGATTTGAGAAAACAATACAGATAACTTAAAAAAGACACAATCAAAAAAGACAATAACAAAAGAGAAGGGGTAAATATGACATCAAATATTATAACTGACATCATTCAATTATACGTCCCGTATATACTGATTGCAAATACACTGCTAATTTTGATATTAATAATAGCTTTATTTTCAACCAACAGGAAACTAAAAGAACTCAAAAAAAAATATAAAAAATTCATGAATGGATCGGATAACAAGAGCATTGAACAGCTATTATTAGACAATATAAATCTGTCAAATGATATATCTTTAAAAAATAAAGAAATAGAAAACAGAGTAAGCGGTTTGGAAAGAGATATGCAGCGTTGCATACAAAAAGTTGGAGTAATCAGATACAACGCATTTGATGATGTAGGCAGTGATTTAAGTTTTTCAATAGCACTGCTGGACGATAATGATAATGGTGTTGTAATAAGCGGAATATATTCAAGGGAGAGTTCAACAACATATGCGAAGAAAATAGTAAACGGAACCTCCAAACATGTGCTTTCTGCTGAAGAACTACAGGCTATATCCGAATCAAAGAAAATAAATTATTAATAAAGTAATGGGTGAATAAAATGTATAAAAATAAAGAAAGCAAAACATTGTGGGTCTATTCAATAATACTGTTTGCTTGCGCAGCGATTGTATTGCTATGGACTGGATATAGTCAAATAAAAATAAATGATGATTTAGAAGAATATCAAAATAAATTGAGTGACAAGGAAAATGAAAATAGTATATTTCAGTACAACTTAAGTTCGGCGCTTGCACAAAATGAGAAATTGAAGGAAGAGATAAATGAACTGAAAAATAAATTGGAAGCATCGAAAAATGAAAATGAATCATTAAAAAAAGAAATCAAAGACTTAGAGAAGAGAACAGAGAAAGATAAAAATTTTTACGAAGAGATAATAAAGGCTGATATAGAATATATAAACGGGAATATAAAAGAATGTGCAATTATACTGTTTGAAATAGATTACAAAAACATAACCGACAAGAATTTACTGATAAAATATAACGATTTAGCGGAAAAAACCTATAGAAAAGCTTCAGAATTATATTATTTTGAAGGATATAGCAACTACAAGAATAAGAAATATAATGAAGCAATAGAGAGTTTTAATTTTGCATTAAAATTATACGATAAAGATTATTATGCGGATGATTGTTATTATTTTATAGCATATTCACAATATTATATCGGAAATTATGACAAAGCAAAAGAAGCGCTTAGCACTATTATTGATAATTATCCAAACAGCAGCTATTATAAAGATGCGAAGGACCTTTTAAAAATTATTGAAAATAAATAAATATTAAAATAAACATATATTAATAATAAATTTAACGGCCAAAAATAAAGAAATAACAAAAAATAAATTTATAAACTATACAATTAACAGTAAGGAGTAATGATTATGCTTGATATTAAATTAATAAGAAGTAATCCTGAAATTTTAAAGAAGGCACTTCAAAAAAGAAAGGACAACTTTGATGTAGAAGGCCTTTTAAATCTTGATGAAAAAAGAAGAAAAACCCTTATGGAAGTTGAGCAATTAAAGAGCAAGCAAAATGAAAATTCAAAACTTATTCCCCAATATAAAAAAGAGGGAAAAGACGTATCAGCTCTAATGGATGAAATGAAGAGCCTTTCGGAAAGAGTAAAAGCATTGGATGCGGAGGTTAGGGAGATTGACGAAGAGTTAAACGCTATTCTTTTGACCATACCCAACATACCGAATGACAGTGTTCCATTGGGAGATAGTGATGAAGACAATGTAGAGGTAAGAAGATGGGGAGAACCCAGAAAATTTGATTTTACTCCAAAGCCCCACTGGGAGATTGGAGAAAATCTTGATATACTTGATTTTTCCAAGGCAGCAAAGGTTACAGGAGCAAGATTTACGTTTTATAAAGGATTAGGAGCAAGGCTTGAAAGAGCATTAATGAATTTCATGCTGGATTTGCATGTTGACAAACATGGTTATAAAGAAGTATTTCCGCCATTTATGGTACATAGAAACAGTATGATTGGAACAGGACAATTGCCAAAATTTGAAGAGGATGCATTTAAAGTAAGTGATACCGATTATTTCTTAATACCTACTGCGGAAGTACCGGTAACCAATATGTATAGAGAGCAAATACTTGATGTTAAAGAACTTCCCATAAAGCATGTTGCATATTCGGCATGCTTTAGAGCAGAGGCTGGTGCTGCGGGCAGGGATACCAGAGGACTTATAAGACAGCACCAATTTAATAAAGTGGAATTGGTAAAATTTACAACTCCAGAGACATCGTACGAGGAGTTGGAAAAGCTCACAAATGATGCAGAGGAAGTATTACAATTACTGGGAATACCTTACAGGGTTGTGAAGATATGTGTAGGAGACTTGGGCTTTACTGCTGCAATGAAATATGATATAGAAGTATGGATGCCCAGCTACAACAGATATGTAGAAATATCTTCATGCAGTAATTTTGAAGACTTCCAGGCGAGAAGAGCAGGAATCAAATTCAGAAGAGGACCAAATGAAAAGCCAGAGTTTGTTCATACATTAAACGGCTCGGGAGTTGCAATAGGAAGAACGACAGCCTGCATACTTGAAAACTATCAGCAAGCGGACGGATCGGTTGTGGTGCCGGAGGCTCTCAGAGAGTATTTAAGAGGCATCAGTGTAATAAAATAATTTAAGCTTTATCAGGTATTCCTCTAAGGGGGAATGCCTGTTTTAAAGTTTTAAATACAGTGTATATTGATTATAAATCTTCTTCAATCAAGGTGTTTTAAAAGAAATAAAAAATTACCGTAATAAGGCACAAGAAAAGTATTGACAAAACCATATATATCGTGTTATATTAATTTGTGTCGCAAGGATGGAGAGATGGTCGAGTTGGTTTAAGGCACCGGTCTTGAAAACCGGCGTAGGTGTGAGCCTACCGTGAGTTCGAATCTCACTCTCTCCGCCATATTATTTTTAATATCAAATTTTTTGCGTGGAGAAGTACCCAAGTAGGTCGAAGGGGACGGTTTGCTAAACCGTTAGGTCGGGTAACCGGCGCGAGGGTTCGAATCCCTCCTTCTCCGCCACAATTTGTCCCAAAACCCTTGTTTTACAAGGGTTTCCGGCATTTCTATACTGAAATTTTAATGCCTATGCAGATTTTTTTATATAATAAAAAAGGGTTTTCCCCTTTATTATCCCTGCATTGCCTCTATCAATTTCTTTGCACCTACCATGTTGATTGCTCTTTTAAGATTGTAGGCAAGAAAACTAAGCCCCAGCTCTGCTGTGACCTTCTCTTTACCCTTACATAACAAATAATGTGCCCCATGATACCATTTCACCGTTCCGAAAGGATGCTCCGACAAGCACATTCGCTCTTTGATTTTGTGGATATCTTCCTTGGGCTTGAGGACAACTTTTTTTGGAACATAATCTTTGCGGTCAAGAGTATGATTGAATGGGTTTATCTCAGCTCCTTACGGTATAGAATTTAACTTTAACTCTGGACTTCCATACATCCTAACAGGGACGAACTTTGTATTAGGACCAAAGCTTACCGTTTTATGGCCTTTTCCTCCGGTACACCTGTTAGGACACTGGCGACAAGCATCTTTATTGCCATAAATGGTATTTTTCCTTGCGCTGTGTTAACTCATTGATGGCAGCCTTGATTTTTTCAGCTGAGGGTTCATCAGGTTCAGATGAGTCATTCTTATCCATTTGGGTAAGATATTCTGAAATATGTTCATCTATGCTTTTTAACTTCTTTTCCAGGACTTCTGCAGGGAGGACGTCCGGTATCTGCCGGAGTAGTACGGAGAAAACCTGCTGCCTCCATATCAAGATTATCTACAAAAGTATCTATTACACGAACAGGATTATTCTCAGATATGTAGTCCTCAAGACATTCTGTTACAATGATTATCTGGTTACGTGGCTATCCTTTTATATATTCCATAATGGACCTCTGTTTGCACAAATTATATTAATATAATAACATAATGTTACATAGTTTTTAATATTTAGTATTAATGTGCTGGGTTTTCGGACAGTCTGGCCAGACAAAAGCATTTCGGAAGACGAGATGCTTTTGTTTTATTTTCTACTCCATATTTTTTGCCCTCTTTCGAAGAGTTGAGCGTACCTCTGTTATATCCCTTTTGCTGTTCTTTGAAACTTTATAATAGGCTATTACCGATGGGATGACAAAAAGCTGGAATATTATCATTGTAATTATATAATTGTAAGGCTCATTAAAATAGTGAGAAACAATGCCTAATGCTATACCCATAAAGGCATTTCCACAGGAACGTGCAAGTCCGTTTATAAAATTGGATATACTAAAGCTCGTTGCCCTATGTTCGGGAAGGTTCACATCAGTAATCAAAGCAAGCCAATTGGGAATATTGGCAGATTGGACAGCTGAAGCTAAAACTGAGAGAAGAAACACGGATAGAACCCATGGATTGAGAATAACCTGTCCCAATAAAGAAAGCAAAATGGAAACTGAACTGCCTTTATCCGGTAAATTAAGATTTCTTAACGGAATTATAAAAACAGATATATAAAGGGGCATGATGAAAAAAATGAGGGAGCCTGCAAGGAGTGCCCTGGCTCTCAAAGTTTTTTTCTGCAGCTTGTCACCTAAGTAGCCAAAATAAGTTGATGAAAGCCCGCCAAGCTGAAAAATGGCATAAAAGTAACTTGCAGCAATGATGGAAGTTTCTTCGCTATACCCTTGAGATTCTATTTTAGAGGCATACAGTGTTGGAAGCCATAATAGTGTGCCAAGGGTAATATTAAGAAAAAACCCCTGTATCATAAGCCAAAAATTGCTCTTCTTTGTCAAGATGTTTTTAATACTTGAAAGACTTATGTTGTAATTGTAACTGTCAAATTTAGCTCCCGTAAGTTCAGGTTCTGCCGCACCTTTTACCGGCTCATTAACAAAGAAATACAAAAATATAAAAAACACGCCTAAAAAAGATATAATTACAAACGGCATGCGCCATCCCAGCTTTGATGAAACAATAGGGGCCATAATTGATCCTGCAATGCAACCAAAGCCCTGTGAAAGTCCCCACAAGCTCATAATGGTACCAAGAAACTTCTTTGGTACATAATCGGTCAGTACGCTAAAGCCAATGGAACTGTTGCATCCAAGGCCAAGTCCAGTGAAAATCTGAAAGATGACCAAGTGGAAATAGCTTTGACTCAAAGAGGTAAGAAAAAGGAATAGTGACCAGATTAGAGTACCTATGATTATAAGTCTTTTTCTATTACCTTTATCCGCAAGATAACCCCAAACAATGCTTGACAATGCTGTAAAAAGTATTGTTACGGCAGATACACTTCCCATGACGGAGATATGCACATTCAAACTTTTAGATATAGATGAAAACAGAGGAGGAAAAAGGCCAATGACTGCATATTCAAGGGAAGCTAGAGCAATAAAAATAAAAACAGTAAAAATAGTACTTAATCCGGCTTTACTTTTTATCATAGTATTTGACCCTCACATATCGTTGTAAGTATATAATAGAATATTGAAAATAAATAATGTATTATTTATAAATAATAGAAAAATTTTGTTTTGTCAATAGGTAATTTGAAAAATGAACCTTAGTACTAATTTTGCACGGAAAATAAAAGAATATTCACTAATAAAAAATAAGATGTATAAGCGCGTTTTCTGAATTGCTTATACATCTTATCCTTATACATTCAAAAGATTAAAATTCAACAACTATATAAGTCTTGATGCGTAAACTTCAAATTAATTGAATTATTTTATGCGGAAGTACAATAAAGAGTCTTTATACTCTAAACTGTCATCTTTCTCTACAACAAGATAACTTTCCTCACCTTTAAGCACAGGTAAAATTACCTTTCCGGTATAAGAGAAATTGATTTTTTCTCCCGCTTTAATTTTGTTTACAATACCGTTACTGTCTTCAACAGCTTTACGGGCATTTTCAGACAAGGAACCGTCAAAAGAGTAATCTGTGCCTCCTATTACGCTTGCACCTGTTGTTGTTTTTGAACCCCATATGTCTCTGTAGAAAGCCAGATGCGGATATACTTCATCGGATTCTATTTTTCCATTTGAAACCGTAACCTTGGCAGTAACTAAAACATAGTCAAATTTACTTGCGTCTGAATTTACACTGAAACCGAGGCTTTCTATATAATCAAGAGTCACAGGTTCTACATCCAGAACGGTAAAAGAGTAATCGGCAGAGACATAAGTATCAATATACTTTTCTCTTGCTGACCAATAATATGTATCACCAAGCTTTACAGGGTCTTCGAAAGTTCCCTTATTCTTATTGGTGGTGTTTGTTGAAGGCTTGGATGTCTCGGTATTGGCTGTAGGTGTTGGCTTAGGCTGTGATGTAGTGGTACTAACAGGAGTGTTCACAGGGGTATTGCCTTCGGATGTCAAATAAATTGATTGAGTATTGCCATCCCATTCAATTCCAACACCAACCAAATCACTTATAGCTCTTAAAGGCAAGTATGTTCTTCCATTGATTATAACCGGTGAAATTTTTGAGCCGTCAGTATCTGTGAAATTTTGAAGCTCACCGTTGTAGTAAATTTTAATGTTGTCGTTTGCGGTTGCATCAACTTTTCTTAATGCACTGTAACCCCATACTGTACCTGCTGCAACCATGCTTGTGATAACCAGGACTGCTACAACTAGAGAAATTTTCTTCATTCTCTTCATGCATACCATCTCCCTTGTGTTAAATTTATAATAAATATAAAAGGATTATACCATATTTTTTAGAAATATTTAAACGAAATTCAATTCAAAGATAAAAAACTCTTAGAAAATTTATTAAGTTTCAGGATTTTACCATTTGAACAGCTATTTTTTGATGTGAATGCTTTACAAGGATCAAATTCATATCGTTTAATTTATATAATAAGGTCCGATTTGAATTTTCTTTCTCCGGTTTCTACTGATTCTAGTAACATGTCTTCTCTATGCAAATAATATAATTCTATCTTCGGGGAGATTTATCTTTTACTTGGCTTAGAAGTCTAAAATATTAAATATATTGTGCTATCCTTTAGCATTTCTAAAAACACGGTATTATCAATCAATTTGTCTTGTTCTTCAATTGAATTGTCCGATGTTTTTCTCGTGAATTTTATTCTTCTGGTCTGCCTGTAGTTATCAACAAAGGTATGGATGTTTTTCTCATCTATATATCCTAGACTGGTCCATTCATAAATTAGAAAATCATTCGATTTAAAAGTTATGGAAATATTATCTCTGACTTTAAAGTTCTCATCTTTGTAAAGCATTTCTTTAGTGTTTGAAACAAATTCATATGTATCCCTATCACTGCTAAATATAGTGATATTATCAATATTTTTATTATAATAAAAAGACAATATATAACTTAAAACGGAAATAGATATTTCTCCCGCATTTTTCCTTTGAATTCTGCCGTTTGAAAGTTCCTTTTTGTCTAACCCTTCTTTATAAAATAAGCCAAGCCATTCTTCATAAGGGTCTAACTCCTCTACAGGTCTGTTTTCAAGATGTTTTTCTTGATAAAACTGACAAGTCTGCTCACATTGTAACAGCAGTATAGAAACAAATAGTATAATTCCGCTTCTTTGTAGTCTACCAATATTAAATATTCAACTTCATCTATAATTAGAAGTTTTGTATATTGATTTAAATCCTTTATATAACTTTTTCTATTTTCGCTATCACAAACTTCAGTCTAAACCCATCTAGGAATAAGAATCATATCATAGTGCTTAAATATCTTTTCAGGACTGATGCTTTCACGTACCCAGGTCAAAAATTCTACAGAATTATTATCCAAGATGAAAACCTTGAGAGACTTGCCCATAGAAAGGAATTCTTTTAAGTAGTAAACATCGTTTCCTTTCATTTGACAAGCTTCTCCGCTTCTTTTTTAATTTTATTCTTTAACATAAGTAAAAAGTGATAGTTGTCTTTATGATGAGAAACATCTGGATTTTCTTTTATAGCATTTAGAATTTTTTTCTCTAACCCTCCTAAACTTACAATATATGATGGCTTTACCAACTCTGTATCCAATTCCAAATCAATAAATTTTTGCACTAAGTTTTTAGGCTTATTATCAAAATGCTCAAGAATTTTCTCTTTTAAGTCCAAATCATTATACTTTATAACGGCTTCTTCAAATAATTCTATCAGCACTGCTTTGTATGGAGCCTTATAAACATCCATGCATTTTATAACTCTATCGATGAATTTCTCATCATCTAGTGAATAGTAGTAGTCATACACATTGCCAAAAATCATCTTTGCAGCAAAATAGTCTGCTTTTCTCTCATTTAAATCCATATCAACAACAATATTATGTGTATCATCCATCAAACTGATGTCATAGAACAAATGGTATATTTCATGCCAAGCCACGAAATATTGATAAACACGGGGTTGAGCTGTATTAATAACGGGTATTCTAATTTTACCTTTTGTAATAATAGCTCCACCCCAATACTCATCATCAATTGGGATTTGTATCAAATGGTGCTCTTTTAACACAGAAAAAGATAGTTTATCCTGTACAGTTATTCTAGACTTATTAAATCTTACTGTAAAATCATTTGTTAGCCTTAATATATCATCTCTTATAAATTTGTTTTTTTCAATAACCAGTTCGAGGCTTTTACTTGTTATTAATTCTGACATAATTTGCACCTCTTAATTGTAGTACAGTTCGCAGATATGAACAATATCCTCTAAAATACCAAACATTTCTTGAGCATTAGTTTTCATGGTATGACTTTCCGGAGCATTGTCGGACAATGCAAAAATAAGTTCCTTTTTTATCTTGGATTTTGGAACATAGCTAAGTAGTTGTTCTTCATTCATGCTCTGGCTTTTCAAAATCTTTTGAATATGGGTTTTGAATGTAGCCAGGCTGTTAACTTCTCCTCTAATCAGTTCGTTTAAAGTAGGTCTTGAAATATTAGTAATTCTAGAAAAAGAGGACTTTGTATAACCATTATCTCTAATAATGTATAAAATATTTTCACCTATTAATTTTCTGTTTTCAAACAATAATTCAATGTTCATTTTCTACACCTCTCTGATATATTATACACCAAAAGTGTAAAAAACGATACGGTTTGTAAAAAAAAATTTTACAACACTTTTATATAAAAAGTAACATGACCAATTAAAAAGGTTTATTTATCATGCTCAAAATATTAAGATTTCTTCTATTTTTCAAGTTTTTAATGTGTTAATGTTTAATTTTGGATATTAAAACATTAATTTTTAAATTAAAAAAGGGCACTGACCCCAAAATTTATCTTATTTTGAGACAGCCCCTTATAAAGGATTATTATTAATATTCATAAT
>ERZ795045.1029-NODE-1029-length-32760-cov-6.538756_pt1 | contig 32760 bp, 26 predicted proteins | sample MGYA00375129_ERZ795045 | MGnify/ENA primary metagenome ERZ795045 (study PRJEB30174, sample SAMN05720166) | activated sludge metagenome | isolation source: anaerobic digester from wastewater treatment plant | place: Japan | collected 2015-05-15 ...
CCCGCACGCGCGGAGCTCGAAGCTCCGCGCTGCTTTCCGGCAAAGCCCCTGCGGGGCTTCTCCTCCCAGCCACCGTCGTTTTGAGGCATCCGGGTGTATGGCCCAATCCAGCCCGGCAGGGCTTCGCTCGCAAGCAGCGCGGTGATTTATCGCCGCGCGCCGGGTTGCGTGCTGCCTCCGAGGCTTCGGATTCCTTATCTCGGAATCCCAGGCCTTACCAGCCAAGCGTTGACGTAAGGGCAGCCGCTATGATAGGATCCAATAGCGGCCCCGCGGCACTCTGCCGACCGCCGGCTCGCACTCGTGGGGGCGTGCGCCTCAACCAGGACGGTCGTCCGGGCGCTCCCGCGATGGGCACTCTCCTGGCGATGTGCTCGGTGGCCCTGCCTGTCTCCTAGGAAGGAAGCTGGATGCCCGATAAGCACCCTGTGTCTGAGCCACGGCGTGTTTTTCCACACTCTAGGCTTGCCCCGGGCGTGTCGCGGTGCCGGTCGCTGGCCTTCCTGGCCTGCCTGGCGCTTCTTATCGCGGACGTGCCGTGCGCGGCGCAGGGCCGCATCGAGCCCGGCCTCGCCTGGTGCGGTGGCGTCGTCAATCCAGCCGACTACGCGGCCTGTCGGGCTACGGGGTTTGACGCGGTGCGCATCGACGTCCCCTGGCGGACGGTCCACTCCTGGGAGGCAACCGACGCTCTGGTAGAGCAGGCGTGCGCGGCTGGCCTGCGCGTGATCGTGGCCTTGCCGTTGGCATCCCCCCCAGCGAGCTTTGGGCCTGTAGACCCCCTGAACGCGACCTATCTGGCTCAAATGCGGCAGTGGGTGCAGGACGTCATTGAGCACTACCGCGATAACCCGGGGGTGCTCGCCTGGATGGTCGCGGATGAGCCAGAGACGGTGCTCCACCTCACCGATGCAGGCTTCCAGGCGTTCCTGCAGGGACGCTATGGTGACCTGAAGACGCTCAACGACGCATGGGGCTCGCGCTACCGTCGCTTTTCCGACTTCACCGCGAGGGGGGCGTTGCTCCTCGCGCAGCCGCGCGCCCTGGGGGTGTCTCGATCTGCCATCGACCTGGCGCTCTACCGGCGGCAGGCATTCACAGACCTGCTCAGCCTGTGGGCGCGCGCCATTCGCGCCGCCGACCGGCAGCGGCCGCTCCTCACAGGAGCGATGGGCTATTACCGCTGCCTGATTTCGGCGCCGGATGAGTATGACGCGGTCGTCGCCCGGATGGGCGACGGCACTCTCCCTGGCCAGAGGGGTCCGGAGGCAGTGGCTATCGCGCGCCGCGGCGGGCGCGTGGCGGCAATCGCCTCGCTGCCCCCTGGCAATCTGCTGGCCGCGTTTGGGGATGCCCTCCTCCAGGGCGCCACCGGAATCGCGGTCGAGGAGTGGCGGCTGATCCGGAACAATGCCACGGTGCGCCAAGGGCTCGCATCGGCGCTTGCCTCCTGGCGGCGCGGCGGCTGCGTCACCGCGGTTCCACAGCCAACCACCGCGATCCTCTACGAGCCGTTTGGCGAGAACCCCCAGCACCCCTCGCCGCTCTTCACGGGCTACCTCGCTGGCGCCGATATGGGCGAGTTGGTGCCGCTCTTCACCGCGCTGCGTCGGGGTACGCGCTACGGGCAGGTGGCCTATCTGTCGCAGAATGACCTGACGCCGGAGCGCCTGTCACGCTATCGACTTCTCCTCTGCCCGGCGGCGCTCTCGCTCACCAGCGAAAATGTGCAGGCGCTCTTCCGCTTCGCGGATGGCGGCGGTATCATCGTCGCGGACGCGGGGTTCGGGTGCTACGAGGCCGGCGGCGAGATCCACTCCTGGTCGGTGGAGCTGGCTACTCTCCTGGGGGTTCGCGCGCTGTGGCCGGCGATGCATGGGGGAGGCCGGCTCCGCGTTTACGACAAGGTCTCGCTCTTCCCATCGATTCCGGCCGGCGCCACGACTTCGCCTGCGGCCCGGCCCGCCTTCTCGGATCTGATGGCGATGATCCAACCCTTGCCGGAGAGCACCGTCTTCGCGGCGGCGCTCGACCGCACGCTCCCGGACCGCAAGCTGTTTGGCGGGATCGTTATGCGCACCGTGGGCAAAGGGTGGGTGGTCTACGCATCGATGAAGCTATGGCACCGCTGGCCAACCGCGGACCCCCTCTATGGGGCGTTCCATCACGAGCTGCTTTCGCGCGAGCCGGCGGTCACCTTGAAGGCGGCGCCGTTGCTCGCCGGCGATGTGCAGGTGGCGGCGTTCGAGCGGGGCCTGGCGCTGCGCAACAGCGCGAGAAAGGCCGCCGATGCGGAGCTGGAGTTGCCTTCCGGATCCCTCTACGCCGGCACTTGCCTGAACATCTGCTGGCCGGATACAAAGAGCGAGAAGCTGACTCTTCGCACGGGCCTGGCGCCCGGCAGTCTGGGCCTCTATGAGAGAACGCCGATCCGCTGCACCACGCCACTTGGCGCCGTAACCATCGCCGTTGAGGAGTATGGCCCGAAGGGGATGCGGATCGCCATCTGCGGCGGAAGGCCCAATATCCGCTTCGACCAGCGGGGCGCTGTCTCAATGACGCCCACATTTCCCCAGAAGGCGCGAATTGTCATCAGCGACGGCCGCTATCGTATCCGCCCGGGCACGCGGCACCTCCTACGCGCGAAGGACCTTGCCAGCGGCGCCGTGTCCCAGTACCAGGTGGTCGTGGGCGCTGACGCGAAGATCGAGATCGAGAAGGAGTTCTACTCCGATTCCCTCACCCTCACGCCCCTCAGGCCGGCCGAGGAGAGGCCATCGGCCTCTCCCAGCCACTGATCACGCGGGCGGTTACGGCAAGAGGCCCTCAGAGGCCGCCCAAACGAGCATGGCAACAGCGGAAAGGCAGAAGAGGAGCGTATAGCGGACGACTGGCGCGTGTGGCGCGGCGGCTGCCCGCGCTTCGGAGCGCCCGCGGAGGCGATGCCCGGCGCGCGTGCCGACATGGAAGCTGACGGTCACCGCGATCACCGGGAGGAGAAACCCGAGGTGGTACTGCCGTCCCGCGTCGGCGAGGCGCGCGTAGAGGCGCATGGCCGCCTGCACCGCTTCCCCGCTCCAGGCGGCGCCCCCCGCTGATCCGAGCAGGACGCCTGTAGTAACTGCCGCCAGCACTGCCGCGATTGCTCCCCAAATGACCGGTGATCTCAACCTCACGTCTCTCCCTCCACTCCATCTATGGACAAAGGCGACACCGTGACGTGTTGCCGCTGGATGGGGCCCCGCGAGGAGCAGGGCTCTCGGTCTGTCGTGGAATGCGCCTTCGGTGCGTTGTTGGCGCCGGCATCCCCGGAAGCCCGTGAATTCAGGCGCTGCGCGACCCAGGTAGGTGCTTCCAGGGTGGTGCCGAGCGCATTATACCATTCAACTGTTTTGCGTGTAAAGGAATTGACACCTCCGAGCGAGGCATGCGGATGGTCCGATCCCAACCCCGAGAGGGGTCGTACAACCCAGAGAGCTCGCACTCTCCATCCGCGCCAGGAGGGAGGGCATCCAGGGCGAACTAAGGGAGACAAGCGGTTGCCGTGCGCGCGCTTGCCGGCGCCGCAGATAGGGATTCTGATCCGGGAAGAGAGGATGCCGATGAAGTTCGGATTGATCCACTACAACGCACCGGGAGCCAACCTGGAGGAGTTTCTCCGCTATGCCGTCGATACCGGCTTCGACTGCACGGAGCTACAGTGCCGCGATGTGTGGCCGGAGGGTGAAGAGCACCCCGAGCGCCGCGCAGAGGAGGTCCGCGCCCTGGCCGAACGTCTCGGGATTGCCATCTCGGCGTTTTCCGCGGGGAATGACTTTGTCGTGCTGGAAGAGGACGTCGTTGCGGCGCAGGTAGCCCGCATGAAGCGGATCTGTGACCTGGCGGAGATCTTGGGCACCAAAGTGATCCGCACCGAGGGCGGTCAGCCGAAGGAAAGCGTTCCCGAGGATCGCTGGGTGGATGCGATGGCCGGCTGCTTCCGGCGCTGCCTGGAGTTCGCCGAGCCGAGGGGGATCCGCTTCGCCGTCGATAACCACGGCTACGTCACCAACGCCCCAGGCATTCTCCCCGCGCTCTTCGAGGCCGTGCCCTCGCCGAGTGTCGGCACAAACCTCGATACGATGAACTATCGCTGGTGGGGCAACTCGGTTGAGGAGTGCGACCGCCTCTATGAGCAAGTGGCCAGCAAGACGTTCCACACCCACCTGAAGGATGGCACCGGCTCGCGCAAGGAGTACGTGGGGGCGGCGCTTGGCGAGGGCGAGATTCACCTCGATCACGCCGTGCGCACGCTCAAGGCGGCTGGTTACCAGGGACCGTGGATCGCCGAGTACGAGGGGCGCACTGATTCCGCCGAAGGCTACCGCAAGTGCCTGGAGTGGATGAAGGCACACATCGACTAACCACGGATCACGAGCCGGGGAGCAGGGCAGCGCCTGTGCCGTGCTCCCCGGCCACTCGCTTTCGGGCCGTGGCGGCCGGACCTACATCCTTGCTACCGCGCACGCCGACTGCCACCGGATCGGTAAGGCCCGATGACCTCCCAATCGAATGAGCTGGACTTCCACTTCAACGAGATCGCCGCATAGAACTCTGGGCGCTGCGCATACTCCACCTGGATGTCGTAGGCACCGCGTTGCATCCGGTGGGGGCGTGTCTCCGGGCGCGTCGACGAAACCCGCCAGGCGTCGATCACCTTCACCAGTGGGCCACCCGGCCTGTAACGCAGGTAGAGCCGGCCGCCGTCATCCAGGGGATCGAATTTGAAGGTGTAGACATCATCCTTGGGCACGAAGAGCTGCCCTATCCAGCGCGCGCTCCAATAGACGTTGTTGATCCCGGGAAGCGGGTTGAGGAGCTTCGACCAATCGCCCCACTCTCCCGCGGGGTTCCAGTTGAAGTCGATCCGTTTGTCTTTGCGCTTCGCGACCAGGCGCGTGAAAGTAGCGCCCTCTGGGATTGGCGTATTCAGGTAGCTCTCGGGATTTGCGTGATCCACGGTCTGATCCGGGTCGTCGTAGTAGTAGCCCATGATGCCGTCTGGATAGAAGCCTCGCCCGAGGACCTCCTCATCCCACTCCTCCAGGCCGGGAACCGCCTTCGTGTAGCGCGGCAGGCCAGGTTTGGCCGCCTTACCCCCTGATTTCCCGGGAAGCTCGCCCCCACCGCCGCGCGCGCCGGATCCGGAGCCTGGGTGCGTGCCGGCGCCCGATCCTTTGCCGGTTCCCGTGCCCGGGCCGGTGCCGCTGCCGCCCGCTCCCTTGCCAGCCCCCGCGCCTGCGCCGATGCCGCCACTGCCAGCGCCCCGGCCTGGCCAGATGCCCGCGCCGTCTTCGCCCCCGTCGCCGCCTCCAGAGCCGGTGCCGCGGCGCGCCATCTGAATGCCGTGACCTGGGCCGCCCGGACCGCCTCCCTTGCCGCCGCCTCCAGCGGGATTGCCCCCCGCGGGCGTGCCGCCGGGATCGCCAAAGGGGATCCCTTCCAGGCCGGGCCGGGCCTTGGCGATCCCTCGACCGGAGCCGGTGCCGAGGCCGCTGCCGGATCCATCGCCGGCGCCTCGCCGGCCCCCGGTTCCGGGAAGCTCGGCGGAAGCCTGGCGCCCTGAACCAGGTCCTGACGCGCCCACTCCCGAGCCGCTGGCCGCGCCGATCCCCGCGCCCGGCCGGCGCCGCGTGACCGCCAGGTCGTGCGCGCCGGCGGCCACCCCGATCCCCCGGCCCCGCGAGTAGCCCAGGCCGCCGCCGATGCCGGCGCCCGCGCCGCCTCCCTGGCCAGGGCCAACCCCTGGCCGCGGCGATACAGGGACCTCATCCGCTTCGCGCGTAGACGGCCCGGTCGCCAGGACACTTGCGGTGCCCCCGCCGCCACCGATGCGCGGGGTGGCCTTGGGCAGGCGCATCCCGCCCGCCCCGAAGCGGAAGGTGACCGTTTCAGGCGCTCGTGCTGCACGGCTCCCACCGCCGGGATCGTCGCCTGATCCGGGCGTGGGCGCACCCCCGCCAACCTGGCGCGATACCAATCCGGGTTCAGGCTCTCCCGCGGCATCGCGCCGGCCGATGGGGAGACCGAGTGGCAGGGGCTCACGCGCGGCACGGCCCGTGCCGCCGGGCAGCGCCTGCGTCTCACCGAGCGGGTCGCCTGGGAAGGAGACCTCCGGGCGCGCGCGCGATAGCCGACGCGGGCCGGCCATGCCTCCTCCGGGAGCCTCCTCCTGGCGGTTACTTCCCGGGCCCGCCGGCGTGCCGGATCCGGGCGGGTTCGGGCGCGGTCTCCACTCTGGGAACTCCGCTTCCGGGAGAGCACGACGCGCCATCTGGACGGCGCGGGGGCCCGCAGGCACGGGCGATGGTTCTGCAGCGCGCGAGACCGTCTCAGAAACCGCGTCCTGCTTGCGCGCGGCTGGCGCGGACGGCTTGGGACGTGGCGACGTGCGGGTGGCAATCGGTGTTTTCGACACGCGCCGCGCGGGAGACGCTGGACGTGGCAGTGCCGAGCGGCTGGGGCGCGGCGGTTTGTCGGAAGCCAGAGTCGTTTTGGCAGGCGCTGGCTTTGGAGCCGGCGCCTTCTCTGGCTGGATGACGGCTACCTCGATCACGCGTGCGCTCGGTGGCTTACGGGGCGGTCCTTGCAGGTGAGCGACCGCCGCGAACCCGAATGTGTGTAGCACCAGCGATCCGAGTAGGAAGGGACCGATGGAGACGCCATCTCGGACCATGGTCATTCACTCCCCGCGGGGTGCCCACGATGCTGGCAACCGGCAGCTTCACCTCCGCTCGTCAGCCGGAGGCGCCTCCACAATCGGCTCGGTTGCCAGGGCGATGTGGGTAAAACCGGCCAGTTTCACCTCGTCGAGCACCATCATGATCTTCCCGTAGGGCACATGCTGATCGCCCTTGATGATCACCCGATCCTCCGTGCTCTTGGAGGCGCGCATGCGCAGGCGGGCGCGAAGCTGGTTGGGCGTGGTCTGGCGCCCATCGAAGTAGAGCTTCTGATCGCCCGCAATCGCTATGCTGATATCCTGCTGCTTTTCCGGGGCGGCTTCCGTGGTAGCTGCCTTGGGTAGCTTCATGTTCAGTCCCGCCTCCTTGACAAAGGCGGTGGTGACCATGAAGATGATCAGGAGTACGAGGGAGATATCTACGAGCGGGATGATGTTGATCTCCGCCATCATCTTCCCATCGTTGTTAGGCACCCGCATCGATCGTCTCCCGCTGCATGATGTAAGGGGTCAGGTCGGAGGCATGCGAGCCGACTAAGAGGGTCAGGTCGTTCACCTTGCCGACGAAGATGTTGTAGGCGATCACCGCAGGGATGGCAACGCCCAATCCGAACGCGGTCGCGATGAGCGCTTCGGCGATGCCTCCTGCCACGACCGAGGGGCCGCCGAAGCCTTGCTGGGCGATCTTGTTGAACGCTCGCAGAATGCCAAGCACCGTACCGAACAGCCCGATGAAGGGCGCGGTGCTTCCGACAGTGGCCAGGATGCCCAGGTAACGGCTGAAGCCCGCTGTTTGCAAGGCGAGGGCCTGCGCGATCCCCTCCTTCACTTGTTCGGCGCCGAACTCGCTTCGCTCCGCCCCCGCGCGCAGAACTGGCGCCACGGGCGCGGGGTTTGCCTCCAGGTCCTGCAACACCTCATCGCGCGTGCCGTTGCGCACGCCCTCACGAAGCCGGGGATACTCCTCCTCTTCGATGCGGCGCAGCCGGCGCAGCGTGTAGGTGCGCTCCAGGATCACCGCCACCGAAAGGATCGAGTAGACCACGAGCGGCAACATGTAGACGAGGACCAGTGGCCCGCCCTCGCTGAGGACACCCAGGTTGAACATCGTCTTGAGGCAACCTTCCTTATGGGTCAAGCGCCGCCAGGCGGGCACGTGCTTGTTCTGCCGCCTGGCTCTGCGGGTATTGCTCGATCAGGGCGCGGTAAACCGCTATCGCCCGCGTCTTCTCCTTGGCGTTCTCATACGCCTGTCCGGCCTGATACTGTGCCTTCGGGGCCCACTCGCTCTGCGGGTAGAGCACGGCGACCTTCAGGAACTCGGTGGCCGCGTCGGCGTGTTTCCCCTGCGCCTGGAGTGCTTCCCCCTTGCGCAGTTGCAGCTCGGCGGCGGCATCGCCTTGCGCCGCTTTCAGGCCCTCATCAGCGAGGTCAGCGGCCGCGGCCGCCTCGCTGGTTGCCAGCAGGCAGCGCACCAGGCCCAGCCTCACCTGCGCCGCAAGCGGTCCGTCGGGATCGGACTGCAGGGCGCGCTCGAAGCAAGGACGCGCCTCGCGCCATTGCTCCGCCTTCGCGTGAGAATCGCCCGCCCAGAAAGAGGCCTCCGCCCGCTCCTTCGCGCCCGGGGCCAGGCCGGCGGCCCGGGCGAACGCGGCGGCCGCTCCCGGATAGTCGGGCGTGTAGTAGAGCGCCGCGCCGAGGCGCATGGCGATCTGATAGCCCAACTCGCCCTCCGGCTTCCGCGCCTCCGCGCGCTGGTAGCGTTGCACGGCGGCCGGATACTCCTTCCGGGCGAAGTACTGCTCGCCCGCCAGGAAGAGCGCCTCTGCGGCATAGCGGCCTTCCGGGTAGTCGGCAGCCAGGCGCTCGAACTCCGCGGCGGCGCGATCATGCTCTTTCAGCTCCGCGTAGTTCCAGGCGAGATCATACCGCGCCCGCTCGGCGAAAGGCCCCTTCTCAGCGGCGAGCTCCAGAGCGGGGATCGCCTCCCGGTAGGCCTTGTTTTGCGTCAGCGCATAGCCCAGGTAGTAGGCGATCCGGGGAACCATCGGCGATTCCGGCAGCGCCCGCGCCTTTTCCAACGCCCTCTGCCAGCGCTGCGCGGCCGTTCGGTAATCCTTCTGGGAATGCGACGCCCAGGCGAGGGCGTAGAGCGCCGAAACCGTTTCCGTCGGCCCCGGGTTAGACGCCAGAGCCTTGTTCGCGGCCTCCTCCGCCTCGGCGTACTGGCCGGCCATCGTCGCGGCCTCGGCCAGGGTCAGGAATGCTGGCACCCGAATCGGCCCTTGGGGATTGCGATCCGTAAGACGGCGCGCCGCCCGCGCCGCCTCCGGGTACTGCTTCAGATCGAGGTGGGCCCACGCCAGCTCCAGGAGTGCCTGCTCCACCAGCTTCCCCTTGGGATGCTGCTCGAGGAGCTGGGTGTACGCCTTGACGGCGCCGGCCGCGTCGCGCGTCTGAAGGCATGCCGCTCCAAGCAGATAAAGCGCCTGCTCGGCTGCCTCAGGCGACGGCTTTCCGGCGAGCACGCGCTCAGCGAGCGCCGCCGCCTCTGCATAGCGCTCTGCGGCAAACTCCTTTTGGGCCAGCTGGATCTGGGCATCGGCCGCGATGCTGCCGGGCGGCAGTTTTCCGACCTCGCGCAGGAGCTGGCTCGTCTCCTCGCCACCGGGCCCGGCCTGCTTCAGCAGGTCAGCGATGGCGGCCTGGGCTTCGCGCGCGGTGTCGGTGTTGGGGTGCGCCTCCAACACGGCGCGGTAGGCGGCAGCGGCGTCGCCTGGGCGGCCGGCATCGGCGTGGCAATCCCCGATGCGCAGCCGGGCGCGCGCGGCGAAGGCGCCCTTCGGGAAGCGCGTCAGGAGCGCCGTGTAGCGCGCGATCGCCTCGTCCGGCCTGCCGGCGGCGCGCAGCGTGTTCCCGGTCCAGTAGAGCGCTTCCTCGGCCAGATCGGCGTGCTTACTCTCAGCCACGCGCTCGTAGGCCTCCAGCGCCGCGGGGTACTCCTTCAGGCCATAGCGCGCGCCGGCGGCCAGGATGTCGGTCTCCGCGCGCTCGCGGCTCGCCGTCTCCGAGAGGGTGGCGCACTCCGCGGTGGCGGCCAGCACTGCGCGATAATCCTTTGCGTCCAGCGCGGCGTAGGCGCTTCCGAGCATCGCGGCCAGGCGGAGGGCCGGGGCGCGCGTGCTCACGCCGGCATACGCCTCTCGCGCCTCGCGGTGGCGGCCCAGGGCGCGCAAGGCGTCGCCCAGGCGCACGCGCGACTCGTCGATCGCTTCGAATTGCGGGTAGCGCTCCAGGATCACGCGGAGCGCGGCGATGGCCGCCTGGGGATCACCACGTTCCGCCGCGCAAGCGCCGATCGAGAGGTAGGCGTAGGGAACGTGCTTGTGCGTTGGGTGCTTCTGCACCAGGGAGCGATAGGCCGCCTCCGCCTGCGGGTAGCGCCTGCGCTGGTACTCCGTCTCGCCCAGCCAGTAGCGGGCCTGCGCCAGGGCTTCTGGGTCCTTGCTCGTCTCGATCTGGCGGGTGAAAGTAGCCGCCGCTTTGTCAAGCTGCTCCAGCCGGAGGTAGCACTGCCCCAGGGAGAAGAGGGCGCCATCCGCCTGCGGATCTTTCGGATAGGTGCGAAGTGCGGCCTCGTAGGCAGCGGCTGCTTTGACCCAGTCGCCACTCCCCCGGTAGCAATGTGCCAGCAGATAGGACGCCGTGGCGGCGCCCGCGTGCTTCGGATGGCTCTTGAGGAACTTCTCGAACTCGGGTACGGCGAGCGAGTAGAGCTTGCGCTCGTAGAGACCTTTGGCGAAATCGAGTTGCTGCTTGGGGTCGACCGCCCCGAGCGCTGGCAAGAGGGAGAGCGCCGCGAGCACGGCGGCCAGAGCCCAAACACGCCGTGCTGTTCCCCCGCGGGCCGATGGGGCCACCACCGATGGGCGCGAGGGCAGCAATGGCGTGCCCGGCTGCCTGTTGAAGACGCGGAACAAAAGCATCCAGGCGTGCCGCTGCCTCCGAGAGGTGTTGCCCGGGAGTGTGGCGCACTCCCCGAAGCGCCTCGCAGAGCGACCGCGCCCCTGCGGCTTATCCGCGACACGAAGTATCATGCCCGTCCCCACTCCCGTTGGCGAGTTCGCCTCACTTCCCGCCGGGAACCGGATGCAATGAGTCCCGCTGGTCATGCGAGCCCATGGTTCCAAGGAGAACCGGCCGAACCCAGGGCGCGTCGCTCCCACCGCAGCAGAGGCGGCCAGGCTGGCCCTGGTGGGCGAACACGCGCGTCGCTTGTTTAGACTCGGCCAGCCAGGGTTTGTTTCAGCGGCGCGCCTGGGGGCGGGATGAGCTTACTTGGCAGGAGACTGGCCACAGAGATGGGCATAGAGCCGGGCTACCTTCTCCACATAGCGCTGTGTTTCGCGGTAGGGGGGCACGCCTCCATACTTGCGAACGGCGCCTGCGCCGGCGTTGTAGCTCGCCAGGGCCAGCTTGAGCTGCTCCCAGAAGGGCTTGTCGGCGTGCTGTTTCAGGTGGCTGCGAAGGAGCTTGACAGCGCCGTAGATGTTCTCCACCGGATCGTAAGCGTCGCGCACGCCCAGGCCGGCCGCCGTGCCGGGCATGAGCTGGCCCAGGCCCATCGCGCCCTTATGCGATGTCGCGGTCGGTTTGAACCCGGACTCGACGGCGATCACGGCGACGACGAGGCGCGCGTCAATCCCGAAGTGCGCGCTGTAGGCGAGGATACTCCGCGCGATGGCCTCTTGTTGCGCGTCCGAGAGCCGCGGGTTGAAGTAGCGGATGGCACGCTTGTAGGCGTCCAGGTAGCCGGACCATCCCCGGCTGGTCATCGCCTGCGTCTGCTGATTCGGGCGCGTCTTGGAAGCGGGAGGCCGCGAGGCCGTGGCGGGCTCCTTCCAGCGTGGTGGCGGTGGCGCTGAGACAGGGGATGCCGCCGGCGCAGGAGAGGGCTGCGGTGGCTCGGCAGTCTCACCTGGCGGTTGGGTGGCAGGTGATGGCTGCGAGGGGAATGTGGTGTTCTGGGCGGGAGAGGGAACGGTCTGGGTTGAATCGGGGCGTGGCTGGGGCTTCGGGGCGTGCGCCTTCTCCCATGCGGCAGCGATACTCTCATCGACCATGGCGATCAGCTCGAGGACGGAAGCATCGGCTGCTGCCGCGCGCCCGATCACGCGCACCCGGCTGCCAACGATAAACACCGGGTAGTCGACGGGCGAGGTGATCTGGTATCCGGGTGCATCGTCGGACTCGGCGCGAAGAATCCAGGTAACCGTCTGCGCCGATACCATTCTCCCCTGGATGAGTCCGCGCACCTCGACGACGTTCGCGGCGTTGCCAAGCTGCTGCTTTGAAACAAGATAGGCGCGCAGATACTCCTCGGGCGCGGCGGCCGCCGCCGGGCTAGCGGGCGCGGCAAGCAGGAGGCAGCCCATCGCCAGCATCGCCCAGAGCACTTTCTGGGTGGCGCGCGTGTCTCGATAGAGCCTGTTCCGGCGTATGCGCATCGTTACTCCCTCTGTCAGACACCGCACGTGCCATTTGGCGTGCGCCTCCATTATAGCATACCCGGCCTCATGTGGCTATAATCCCTGGCCCGGCCCCCGCTAACTGGGAGGTACCCCCAGGGCGTAGAGACGGCCTGCGATCTCGTACGAGGTCATCGGCGTGCTCAGGAGACAGACGCCCTCCTGAGACGCCACTTCCAGAAGATCATCCTGCGGCTCGCGATTGCCGGCGAGGATGACCGCCGTGAAGTCCTTGAGACTGGCGACCGCGGCGACGTTCCGATGCGCCTGGATGGTAATCCAGATGTTCGCTTCGCGGCCGTTCGCGAGCACATCACTGAGCAGGTCCGAGACGTAACCGCCGGTGACCTCACGATCCTGGACCGGGGTGAGGGCACGCAGTCCGAGTTCATCGATTACCTGGCTGAGGCGCATTTACTCCCCTCCCTCCGACACGAGCGGGTGCAGGTCGATCTCCACTTCCAGACGCGTGCCGGAACCGGGTTTCGATTCGATGTGGAACCGGTCCGCACACTTCTGGATGTTGGGAAGACCTATGCCCGCGCCGAAGCCCATCACGCGGACCAACTCGCTCGCCGTCGAGAAACCGGGGCGTAGCGCCATCTCCACATCCTCAATCCCGGGGCCCCAATCGACCGCCTGGATGGTGATGCTCTCGGCGCCAATCCGGGCGGTGATGGCGCCGCCGATGGAGTGGATGATGATATTGGTCTCGGCTTCATACGTGGCGATGGCCGCGCGGCGAGCTACCTTGATATCGATGCCGCGCTCCTTGAGAGCCGCCTTGATCCGGGCCGAGGCAATCCCCGCATTATCGAAGTCGCCTGCGTTCACGGGGAACTCCATGGTCACCTCCTGGCCCTGGGTGATCGGAGTGCCGGCGCGTTGGAGCAGCGCGATCTCCCGCCGGGCGGCCTCTTCGGCGATGTGGTTCAGCTCCTCCATCAGGCGCACCACAATATCCGCCTGGGTCAGAATCCCGCACAGACATCCTCCCGCGTCGAGCACGGGGATCCGACCGAAACGATAGCGCCGGAAGTACTCCACGGCCCGGTGCAACGGCATGTTGTCCTGGATGGTGACGACGTTGGTCGTCATCCAATCTCCGACGCGCTCCTCGATATGCCCGTGATCGAGGGCAGAGATGATATCTTCCAGGCTAACGATCCCCACGAGACGCCCATCTTCCAGCACGGGCGTGCCAGAGATTCGGCGCTCGCGCAAGATGGCCTGCACCTCGCGCAAGCTGTTGTCGGGGGTGACGGTGACCACGTCGCGCGACATGGCGTCACGCACCTTGAGCGTGTAAATGAGCTCATGGGCAACGGAAAAGCCATTTGTGTGGTTGATGACGCTCATGGCTTCGCCAGCGCCGCGAGGCGCACGCACGACTCGAAGAGGGGCAGCGAGGTCGTGTAGAGAGGGATGCCGTGGGCTTGCGCCAACCCGATGATCTCCTGAGTGGGGTGCTTGCCACGCACCAGGAAGACTGCCAGCGCCCCCACCACCTGCGCGGTGCGGATCACTTGGGGGCTCACCAGGCCGGTGAGGATGACGAACTGCTCCTTGCCCGTGGCGAGGATATCGCTCAGGAGGTCTGCCGCTGCGGCGCTATCCACTTCAATGTCGGGATCTTCCGCGCGCACCACCTCTTCTGCCTCAAGTGCCTGCGCGACTTCGCGTAGCAACATAGTCTACCTCCGAACATGGCCGCACTATTATAGCACAAGATCGGCGCGGGCGGAACGGGCAGGTGCGTGATGCTACGGAACAGTGAAGGTGGATGAAAGGGAGACCGTCAGGATCCGCGCGGATGCGCGAGAGAGCGCGGCGCGGGGACGGTGCTCGGCACGGCAACACCGGGCGTTCCCGTCCCGCACTCCGGCTTGCGACCCAAACGCGAGCAGCAGTGGCGAGGGAATGGGTGGAGAACACTTCGAAGCGGGGCTGTTGGCGTGCTCAATCTTTCTGGTTGCCAACAGCCCGCCCACCCGGCCAGGCTGCTCCGGGCCGAATGGATCGCTTAGGAAGGAAGAACCCGCCGGGGAATAGGGGGCGATTCTTCCGTCGCGTGCAAGAAGGAGTGAACCGCTTCCGGTAGGGTGTCGTAGATGTCGAATGCGCGGTGCAGTCGGGTGATCTCGAAGATGACACGGACCGGGCCTTGAAGCCCGGCGAGGCGCAGGTCGCCCGCGCTGGAGCGCGCCATCTTGAGCCCCGATACGAGGGCGGCCAGGCCAACCGAGTCGACAAAATCGACCCGGCTGAGATCGGCGACCACCCAGCTTTTCCCTTCCTCTACGAGAGTGGCCAGTCGCTGCCGGAAGGTGCCCGCGGTGCGCGCATCCAGGCGGCCCAGCGGCTCAATCACGGCTACTCCTGTCTCGTCACGCAACTCCACGATCATCCAGTCACCCCTTCCCGAGACGGCACACGGCATCGGTGGCGCGCGTTGGCCCCAGGTATCATCATCTCTTGCGCCGTGTTGCCGCCCAGAGTAGTATTCTCAGGTCATTCCATAGGCTCTTCGATGCGGCGTAGTAGGCATCTACCGCGAGCGTCTCCTCCAGGGGCAGGTCATCGCCCCCCTGGATTCGCCATAGGCCGGTGAAGCCTGCCGGAGCCTGGCCCACGTGCCGGAGCCAATCCTCCGACACGCTGGCTGCCTCCTCCTCCGTCATCGGTTTGATGCCGACCAGACTGATGTCTCCGCGCATCACGTTATAGAGGGCTGGAAGCCGAGAGACTCCCAACCGCTCCGCGAGCTTTCCCACTGCCCCGTGAGGGCTAAACCGGAGAAGCTGGACGGGGCGCATGCGTGGGGCGCCGGACGGCAATCTCTGGCCGGGAACCGGCGCGAGGCGCCATGTTCGTTCGATGGTGGGTTGGCGAGTCAACCGCGCGACGACGCCCAGCCCAAAAAAGATCGGCAGGCCACCGATGAGCGCGAGCGTGCTGATCCCGAGGTCCGCCGCTCGCGACCAGATCTGCCCCCCCGGCCGTCCCCGGATATGCGACAGGAGCACGTCGTCTTCGATGTAGGCGCTGGTGCCGCAATCAAATCGCACGACCCACCGCCCATAAGCGAGGCACCTCTCCAGCTCCAGGAGCCGACCGATGTAGGTGTGGGCGCCCACCACACTGTGCGCCACGCGCGCCTCCTCGTCGACAACGCTGTGCGGACCGACCACAGTGTTGGGGCCGACGACGGCACCGCGGGCAATGCGGCAGTAGTCTCCGATCATCACCGGGGGCTGGATGTTCGCGTGGGGATGGATCCGGGTGTGATGCCCCAGCCGGATCCCAGGCGCCACCTCGCGCGCTGGCAGGTGCAGGCGCGAGTAGGAGCCGGACAGGATCTCCTGGTGAACCTGGTAATACTCGCTGAACGCCCCGATATCGCTCCACGGGCCCTCGTAGCAGTATGCGTAGAAGGGAAGCCCGCGTTCCAGCAGCTTTGGGAAAAGGTCGCGCGCGAAGTCAAAGAACTCGGCTTGCGGGATGAGATCGAGCACGGAGGGCTCCAGGACGTAAAACCCGGTGCTCACGAGATTCCCGCACGCCTCCTCGGGCCGGGGCTTCTCTTGAAACTGCAAGATACGGCCGTCGTCATCCACCCGAGCCACCCCGAAGCGGCCCACCATCTCCTGGGGCATCGGCTTGACGACCACCGTCACCGCGGCGTTGCACGCCTTGTGATAGGCCACCACGGCGGCCACGTCGATGTCCCAAAGGCTGTCGCCCACAAGGACCACGAAAGTGTCGTCGAAAAACCGCTGCACGCGCTTCACGGCGCCGGCGGTGCCGAGGAGGGTGCTCTCGAGTGAGTAGCTCAGATTGGCTCCCCATCGCCTGCCGTTGCCGAAGTGCTGCTCTACCAGATGGGGCAGGTGGTGGAGGTTCGCCTTGATCTCGGTGATGCCGGCGCGCACCAGCATCTCGATCGTATGCTCCATCACCGGCTTGTTTGCGACGGGAAGCATCGGCTTGGGCGTGTCGCCCGTGATCGGGCTCAGACGCGAGCCGACCCCCGCCGCGAGGATCATTGCCTTCATCCTACCCCCTCCACGTCATCGGCGGTGCCCAGATGCTGATCCAGGCCCCCCAGCCCCAACAACCGGCGGATTGCAGGAGACCCAGGGTACACCCGAAACTCGTAACCGCGTGCCCGCGCCTCGTGCGCCAGGGAGGCCAGGCACCCCAGGCCGGCGCTATCAATGTAGGTGCAGGCTGTCAGATCCACGTAAACGTGGCCCGGGCGGCCATGCGGCGATGTCGCGCCCGCGGATTGCATCGGTTCTGAAGCCTCTCCCGCGAGTGTCTGGAGCGCCAGTGCCTCGAATGCCCCTCGCTGATCCGCGCCAAACCGTCCGGCAACGCGGATGGCGCGCGGGCCAATGGCTCGAATCTCATCAGCGCCCTCTTCGGGCGGGCGTGGGGAGCGCGTCTGCCGCGTCAGAAGCCAGTAGCGCATCAGCCCGGGCGCCAGGTGGCGAAAGTCGCCGGCGTAGCGCCGCCATAGCCGCCTTGGCTCGTTGCCCAGACGCCACAGCCACTCGGCGCCGGCATGTTGCATCCAGACCGGCGCGCGGCGCGCGCTCCCGGCGATGAAGTCGAGGCTCGCGCCGATCCCGATCGCCACGGGTACCTCCAGCGAATGCCGGTGCCGGTAGATCCACTTCTCCTGCTTGGGGCTCCCGAAGGCGACCAGGAGCGCGTCGGGGCGTACCGCGTTGACGCGCCGGAGGATCGTGGCGTGATCCATGGACTCCAGGTCGGCCATCGGTGGGCTGTAGACGCCGCTGATGCGAAGCCCCGGAAACCGCTGGCAGAGGCGCTTGGCGGCGGCCCGCGCCACCTCGGGCCGGGCGCCCAGCAGGAAGAGCGAGCGCCCGCTGGCCGCGAAGCGCTCCGCGAGCGCGGGCACCAGATCGGCCCCCGTCACGCGCTCAGGGATCGATCCACCGAGCACTCGGGATGCCCACACGAGGGGCATTCCATCCGCCGTCGCCAGATCGACGTGGCGCAAGATGTGGAGCAGCTCCGGATCGACCAGGGCGCGGGCCAGAAAGTCGCTATTCACCGTTGCGACCTGATGCACCCGGCCGCCGCGCGCGACGAACTCTTCGATCCGATCCAGCGCTTCTGCCTGGGTCACTTCATCGACGGGCACCCCCAGGACCACGGTCAGGCGGCGCATCGCCTCAGTAAGCTCCTCTCCCAAACAGCACGGCTGGAATTGTGCGCAACAGGAGACGGATATCGAGCCACAGCGATTCCTGCTCGATATACTCCACGTCCATCATCACCCAGCGCTCGAAATCGACATTGCTGCGCCCGCTCACCTGCCAGATGCACGTGATGCCCGGCTTCACATCGAGGCGCCGTCGATGCTCCGGGGTGTACTGCGCCACCTCGGAGGGGAGCGGCGGTCGTGGCCCGACCAGACTCATATGGCCCGCGAGGACGTTGAACAGCTGGGGCAGCTCGTCGATGCTCAGCTTCCGGATGATCCGTCCGACGCGGGTGACGCGAGGGTCATTCCGAATCTTGAAAACCGGGCCGCTTGCCTCGTTGAGCGCCTCCAGTTCGGCGCGTCGTGCCTCCGCGTCCACGTACATCGAGCGGAACTTGAGGAGCGGGAAGGTCTCCCCCCAACGCCCCACGCGCGTCTGAACAAACAAGACCGGCCCCGGGGAGTCCAGCTTGATCGCCAGCGCGGTGAGCAGCATGATGGGGAGAGTGATGATCACGGCCACCAGGCCCACGATCAGATCGAAAGCGCGCTTCAGGACACTCCGGCTGGCTTGCGAGAGGCCCCACGTGAAGAAGATGGTCCGCAGTACGAGCCGCCGGCGCAGGCCCCAGAGGCGCACATTGCGCGCCTCATAGTAGCGCAAGATACGCTCGTCGCCCTCCTCTGGCCCCAGCCGTTCCACCATCGCTGACCCCCTTCCACACCTGGCGGCGGCGTGCGCCCACGGACCGCAGTGAGTGGGTGCACGCTACGCCGTCGCGCTCAGAGAGTGCACGACCGGTGCCAGAGGAAAACCGCGAATCGCGGGCCGCGGGGGCGTGAATCAGGAGCCGGGTGTCCGATCTTTCGGGCGGAGAGCGGGGGATGGGCTGGGGCGCGGGTGCCCGCCACCCCTCAGCGTGCGAGAACGTCGGCGATGGTGAACACCATCAGACCGATGCTGACAAAGCCGTTCGTGGTGAAGAAGGCGGCGTTGACGCGCGACAGGTCGCCGGGGCGGACGAGGGTGTGCTCGTAGGCGAGGAGGAGCACCGCCGCGACGGCGCCGGCGTGGTAGAGCGGGCCCAGAGGGACGAGCGTGGGGAGAAGGAACAGGATGATGGCAACCCCGACGTGGAGCAGGATAGAGAGGAGCAGCGCGTTGCGCTCGCCCAGCCGGGCCGGCAGAGAGTGAAGCCCCTCTTTGCGGTCAAACTCCGTATCCTGGCAGGCATAGATGATGTCGAAGCCGGCGGTCCAGAGGGTGACCGCGGCGCACAGGAGGAGCGGCACCAGCTCGATCCGCCCGCGGATGGCAATCCATGCGCCCACCGGAGCCACACCCAGGCCCAGCCCGAGGGCGAGGTGCGAGAGTGACGTGAACCGCTTGGTGTAGGAATAACCCCAGACGATCGCCAGCGCCACCGGCGAGAGGATGAGCGCCAGCCGGTTCAGCATTCCGGCTGCAAGGATGAAAAGCGCCGCGGAGGCCAGGCAGAACACCCACACCTGGCCCCGGGTGAGCAGGCCCGCCGGGAGGGCGCGTGACGCGGTGCGCGGGTTGCGCCGGTCGAACTCCTGGTCGACCAGGCGGTTGAAGCTCATGGCGCTACTGCGCGCGCCGACCATGGCGACGAGGATCCAGAAGAGCGCGCGTCCGGAAGGCACTCCGCCTGCGGCGAGGAAGGCGCTCATCAGGGCGAAGGGGAGCGCGAAGACGGTATGCTCAAACTTGATCATGTCTAGAATGATCCGGAGCTGGCGCAGCATCGATTACTCCTCTCCCCAGCGCGCCTGCGGGTTGGGCAAGCCCAGGTGGTCCAGAATCCGCCCGACGACGAAATCGACCAACTCCTCGATGCTCCGCGGGTGATGGTAGAAGCCGGGGCACGCTGGGAGAATCAGAGCGCCCGCCTCGGCGAGCGTGGTGAGGTTGCGGAGGTGGATCAGATTGAGCGGCGTCTCGCGGGGCACCAGGATCAGCTGTCGGTGCTCCTTCAGGACGACATCGGCCGCGCGCCCGATCAGGTCCTCGGCTATGCCGGCGGCGATGCGCGCCGCCGTGCCCATGGTGCAGGGAACGACGACCATCGCATCGGGCGCGCTGGAACCGCTGGCGCACGGGGCGAAGAGGTCATCCGGATGGTGGAAGCGGACGTTATCCGGGTCGCGGCCGAGGAAGGCGCGGAGCGACGGCTGCTCGAGATCGAAGGGCGTGCCCATCTCGTGGGCAATCACGCGCGCGCCCGCGCGGGAGACGACGACGGAGATGCGACGGACCAGCGGGGCGGCGCGCTCGATAAGGCGCAGGCCGTAAACGCTGCCGCTTGCCCCGGTGATCGCCACCAGGAGCTCCGAACCTGAAACTGACACGCTTCCTCCCATGATGCGCCGCAACGCCCGCCGCGCGGGCGGGCGAACCCACTACGTGACCGCCCGCGGGGCGCCTCGATACCGGATGGCCCTACAGCTTCGGGCTGTTGGCGCGATAGACCTTGATCTCCTTGATCACCATCGGCTTCAGCGGCCGGTCGTTCGAGCTGCGCGGCGTCTGGCTGATCTTGATGGCAACATCCAATCCCTTGACCACCTGGCCGAAGATGGTGTGCCGGTCGTCCAGGTGCGGGGTGGGCGCCACGGTGATGAAGAACTGGCTGCCGTTGGTATTCGGCCCGGCGTTGGCCATCGAGAGCCGCCCCGGCTTGCTGTGGCGGAGGCTGCTCACGAACTCATCCTCAAACTGGTAGCCGGGGCCGCCCGTGCCGGCGCGGCTGGGATCCCGGCTGTAGGGGCAGCCACCCTGGATCATGAAGCCCGGGATAACACGATGGAACAGGAGCCCGTTGTAGAAGGGCCGCTTCACCTGCTTGCCGGTGGCCGGGTCCGTGAAAGCCTTCGTGCCCATGGCCAGACCGGTGAAGTTGGCGACGGTCTTGGGGGCTTCCTTTTCAAAGAGCTGGACAACAATGGTGCCCTGGTTGGTCACAATATTCGCGTAGAGGGTTCCCGACGGCTTGGCCTTCGCCTTTGCCGCGAGGAGGGGGAGCGCCGTAAGCACCACGACAAGGGCTGCCAGAAGCAGCGGCAGCGATCTGCGCATGAGTGACTCTCTCCTTTCGCATGCCGATTGGGTCGGGTTGGGCCGGACGCCAAGGCGCCTGGCTGCCGGCATTATACCAGGAAGCCTCCTCGCCGGGCAAGTGAGTGACCGTCCGGCAGGAACCGGAAGGGGCGCGCGGAACTTCCCCAAGGAGGAATGATATGATGATACGTGTGGGTGTGGCCGGCCTGCGCCGGGGCCTCAGTCTGCTCAATACCTTCGCGATGCACGCCGGGGTGGAGGTAGTCGCCGCGTGCGATACCGACGCCGCGCTCCTGGAGCGCGCCGGCAAGGAGATGGGGATCGCCAATCTCTACCAGGAGTATGAGGACCTGGTGAGGCACGACCTCGATTGCATCGTCATCGGCACGCCGATGCCGCAGCACGCGGCGCAGGCGATCGCGGCCCTGGAAGCAGGGCGGCATGTCTTCAGCGAGGTTCCGGCGGTGGCCTCGCTCGCGGAGGCGGAGGCGCTGGTGCGCGCCGCCCGCAAGGCGCGCGGCAAGTACATGCTCGCCGAGAATTGCTGCTACTGGGCGTTCATCCAGTCGTGGCGTCAGAGCGTCTCTGAAGGCGCCATCGGCAAGGTGATCTACGCCGAGGCGGAGTACATCCACGACTGCCGCGGCCTGATGCGCGACGCCACGGGAAACCCCACGTGGCGCACCCGCCTCCCACCGATCCAGTACTGCACGCACAGTCTGGGCCCGCTTCTCTTGATCACGGGCGACCGTTGCCTCACCGCTACCGGGATGCACACCGGGAGCAACGTCGCTCCCGATCTGGGCGTCATCGATATGGAAGTGGGCCTCTTCAAGGGGGAGACGGGCGCGGTCTACAAGATCCTGTGCGGCTTCTCGTTGGTGCGCGAGCCATCCTTCCACTATTACACCCTCTACGGCACGCATGGCTGTCTGGAGCGCGCTCGTGGCGAGGACAAGACGCTCGCCTACTTCGACTCGGTGCCCCACCTGCGCGGCATGATCTCCTATCCGCTCTCGACCAACCACACGCGCGCCCCATCGGGCGCCACGGTGGGCGGCCACGGCACGTGCGAATACTTCATGGTGGCCGATCTCCTAGAGGCGATCCGCGAGGATCGAAACCCATCGATCGATATCGACTTCGCAATGGATATGACGCTGCCGGGCATCTGCGCGCATCTCTCGGCGGAGCAGGGTGGCCAGCCTGTGCCCGTGCCGAACTCGCGCGATTGGGTCTAAGCTGCTACGACGTGTGCTCTGAAGCCGGAAACGGGGTAGAAGCGGTTTGGGGATGCTTCGGCCCTGGAACGGATCGGATCGTCCCCCAAGGAGGTGGAGATGATCCGGGTGCGTCTGGCAGAGGAGCGAGGGCAGGACGTGCGCGACTGGCTGGAGAGCCGGCACACGTTCTCGTTCGGGCGCTATTTCGACCCGCAACAGATGGGATTCCGGCAGCTTCGCGTGATCAACGAGGATCGCATCGCGGGCGGGGGCGGGTTTCCCACCCACGAGCACGCCGATATGGAGATCCTCACCTATGTCGTGGAAGGGGCGCTGGAGCACCGCGACTCACTGGGCACGCATTCCGTTATCCACGCGGATGAGGTGCAGCGCATGACCGCCGGTACGGGCGTCCAGCACAGCGAGTTCAACGCCTCCGCGACCGAGCCGGTGCACCTGCTCCAGATCTGGATCACTCCGGAGCGTGCCGGACTTGCGCCCGGCTATGAGCAGCGGGCGTTCCCCAAAGAGGAGAAGCGTGGCCGTCTGCGCCTGGTGGCTTCACGCCAGGGTCGCGACGGCTCGCTCTCCCTCCACCAGGATGTCGATCTCTACGCGTGCCTGCTCGATGCGGGCGGCCAGGTGTCCCACCCCCTCCGGAGCGGCCGGCACGCCTGGGTGCAGGTGATCGAGGGCGAGGTCTCGCTGAACGGGCAGGGGTTGACCGCCGGAGATGGAGCCGCGGTGAGTGACGAGGCGGCGGTGACTCTCTTGGCTGCCTCGCCGGCGCACCTGCTCCTCTTCGACCTGGCTTAAGCCGCCGCCCGTTGCTTCTACGCGGCGTTTTTCGTTTACCGCCCGATGCTGCCGGGCGTGCCGCCAGTCCCCCTACTGGCCCTCCCCGCGTCCGGGGATGGCGCATTCCCGAAATCCCCCACTAAGACAAGATGGCTCTGCCCTGGCACTCTTCTTGCACCCGCGGGGCCCGGATGCGATAGGCTCGGCCCTATCGTGGGAGGAGCTTCCATGGCAGAGATTGCTCACACCCCTCAGCCGGGGTCCGGAGGGCCTCCGGCAGTATACCGGCCCGGCGCGGCACCGATGGTGCCCGAGGATGGGATCGACCTGCGCCGGATCGCGGAAGGCGTCTACCGGAGACGGCGCACGCTCTTTATCAGTCTGGTGATCGCGGCGCTGGCCTCGGTCGCTGGGGCGTTGATGCTCCCTCGCACCTACACGGCGCGCACTTCGGTGCTCGTGCAATCGCCGGGCTCTGCCGAGGCACTCGGCGGATCCCGGTCGCGTGAGATGGGGCCCGTGACAGCCCAGGTCGATACGCTGCGCGAGTTCATCCAGGCCCGCAACTTCATGGAGCCGACACTGCGCAGCCTGGGGCTGATCGAGGAGAACGAGAGTCCCCTCGCGATAGAGGAGCGGATCCGCGCGGTGCAGGCAAACATCAAGGCGCGCCCGACCGGGGCAAACACCTTCGAGGTCACCTACACCGGCAAGGACCCGGCGTGGCCGGTGCGGATCGTGCGCGGGGTGGTGGATGGCTTCATCGCCGTCAGCACGCGCAGCCGCACCGAGCAGTCCGAGGAGGCCATTGCGTTCCTCGAGGATCAGATGGCGGAGTATCGCCAGCGCATGGCCAAGACGCGCGAGGCGATCGAAGCATTCCAGGCGAAGAACGCGGCGCTGCTCGCCCAGATACCGGAGACCACTTCGGGGCGTGTGGCGCGGATCGAGGACGAGCTTGCCGAGGCGCAGGTGAGCGCGGTCGACGCGCAGATGAAGATGGCGCTCATCCGCAAGCAGCTTGAGAACACCCCGCGGACGATCGTCGCGGAGACGAGCACGGTTCCCAACCCGCGCGTTCTCGCTTTCCAGACGCGGCTCTCCACGGCGGAGGCGGAGCTGGCAGCGCTTCTGGCACGCTATACGGAGGAGCACCCGGAGGTCCGCTCCAAGCTTCGCGAGGTGGAGGGCTTGCGTGCCGAGTTCGCGGAGGCAAGCAAGCAACCCACCGCGGCGGGATCGCAGACGACGCGCATCAACCCGGCCTACGAACGCCTGAAAGACGAGCTGCTGGCGGCAGAGAACCAGCTTCAGACGGCGCGGGCACGCGAGGCGCAGCTCAGGAGCATGCTCACCCCCGTCCGCTCGCTCGCAAAGGATGTTCCGGCGGTGCGCCAGCAGTGGGAGTACTTGCTGGCCCAGGCGCGCACGCAGGAGGCGCTCTACAATTCGCTGGTCGAGCGGCTTGAAAGCGCCCGGATGGCCAACCAGCTCGAAGCGCGGCAGCAAGAGGCGGTCTACCGGCTGATCGACCCGGCGCGCATCGTGCCCTCGTCGAACGGCATGCGCCGCCTGGCGATTGTGCTCGCGGGGCTCGGTGTCGGCTTCCTCATCGGGCTCATGCTGATGGGCCTGCAGGAGATGACCGACCGCCGCGTGCATTCGGTGCAGGATCTGGAGCGCGTGGTAGGTGTTCCGGTGTTGGCCGCCATTCCGCAGCTGCCGGAGGCTCCGCGCGCCATTCTGGTCCGCCAGCGCCGGCGCCAATGGCTCGTGGGAACGGCCATCGCAACCGCCGTGATCGCGGCGCTCTTCCTCCTGGGAACGCGCACGCAGGTGGGCCGCGAGTTTGTGCGCGACCGAATGGCTCCGGTGCCTAACACTGCGCCGGCCTCAATGAACCCCCTCCCTAATTCTGGGGAGAGCGCGCCGGCCACCCCGAGCCGTCCGGATCGCCCCGAGCGTGGCAGGTAAGGAGCCAGGGATGAAGAGAGAGAACCTCCCGTCTGTGCGGGAGACATTTACCGACCACTACAGCCTCATCGAGCAGGAGGATTTCGGACACCGTCTGCTGGAGGAGTACCGAACCCTCTATACGGCGGCCATGGGCCGGCTGAGCAGGGAAGGGGGCATCGTCCTGGGTGTCTCCAGCCCGCTCCCCGGCGAGGGGAAGACCACCGTGGCCACCAACATCGCGGGCGCCATGGCGGCCGATCTGGAAAAGCGCGTGCTGTTGACAAGCTGCGCGTTTACCTCGGGCGAGCCGCAGGCGCAGGGGAATCAGCGGACGCACCTCGGTCTGGCCGACCTCATCGCGGATCCGGACCAGGATCTGGACCAACTGATCGTGCGCACGCCCTTGCCCAATCTGAGCGTGCTGTTGCCCGGGACACGGCCGGATAACCCCAGCCGCCTCCTGCGTAGCCAGCGCATGGCGCAGGCGCTGGAGCGGCTGCGCGACGCCTTCGACATCACGGTCTTCGACATGATGCCGATGCTCTCGGCGAGCGACTCGCAGGTGCTCGCCGCTCAGATGGATGGCGTGCTCCTCGTCGTTGGCCTGGGTCAGACCGGGATGGATGCCGTCCAACGCGCGGTGCGGATGCTGGGCGAGGGCCGGCTCATCGGGGTGGCAGCGAACCGTGCCCATCCGCTGCTTCCTCGCTGGATGTTGCACTTCCTCGGAGGGGGCGAGTGGGGAGCGTAGCGGTAGTTCTGGCATTGCTCGGGGCCGGCATCCTCGTGGGCAGGTGCGCCGGCCCATCCCTGGCTGCGCGCTATCTGCTCTCCCTGGCGGCAGCATTTGCCATCAGCGCCCTCTTCCTGGCCTGGGTGATGCTTGCAAGCTGACCGAGAAGGGGCAGGGGACACGATCCGGTTCGCTGCCCCTCGCTTGGGTGATGCCGGGTTCTGAGGGAAGACTCCATTCTCCCCCCGCACGCGGCCGGATCGCGCATCCGCTCTCCCAGCCCGCGGTGTCCTGCAGGATGCTCTTTGGCCTGCGGCGAACTCTTGCCCAGGGCCGGCCGCGCGAGAAGCGTGCCAGGCAGCCGCTTGCAGGAGGGGATCGATGGGGTTTTTCACCAACCGCACTCAGATGACGGGGCAGCGCGCCACGGATGAGCGTCGCCAGCTAGTCGTGGGCGCCGATGAGCCGCGCACGTTCCAGCGGATCCGTCCCCCCTCGCCGGTCGACCGCAAAGAGCCGGGCCTCTCTTCGCGCATGCTCGAGGGCCTCCTCCTGAAGACGCTCAAGCAGGAGGGCGCGATGACTGAGCAGGAGCTAAGCGACTTCCTCTGCCTGGCGCCAGGCTGCTTCCGCGTGGAGTTGCAGTCGCTCTACCAGCGCCAGTTCATCGACTCCGCCGCGCCGATGACGTTCGATATCACCGCGAAGGGCCGCGAGTTGGCGCGCCACTACGAGGCGGAGGATGCCTACGTCGGCCCGGCGCCCGTCAGCTTCGAGGCCTACTGCCGCATGGTGCTCCACCAGGCTTCCCAGGGCCGGCGCCTCACCCAGGAGGAGTTCGACCAAGCATTCGCCCATCTGCCTGCTCCGTTCGAGATGCGGCGCATGCTCAAAGAGGCGTTCAACTCCGGCCAGGTGCTCCTCTTCTGGGGCCCTCCGGGCAATGGCAAATCGCTCTGGAGCGACTCGCTGCATGCCCTCCTTAAGGATCCGGTTCTGCTCCCCCACGCCTTCGAGTTCAACAACCGCGTCGTTCAGTACTATGATCCCGCGTATCACAAGCTGCTTCCGGACCTGATGAAACAGGAGGAGGATGCCTTTCGAAACACGCCCAACCTGGCTGACAGGCCGGACCGGCGCTGGCTGATCTGCAAGGCGCCCCTGGTGACCGTCGGCACCGAGTTTCGGGTGGAGCACTTCGAGATCGCCTTCGACGGCAAGTTCAGTGCCCCGCCGCACCTGAAGGCGAACAACGGCATCTTTATCTTCGATGACCTGGGCCGCCAGACCCAGGACCACAACATGATCCTCAACCAGTTCATCTACCCGTTGGAACAGCGAGAGACGATCATCAAGTTCGCCGGTGGCTCCTCCATCCGCGCGCCTTACCGGCAGCGGCTGATCCTCTCGACCAACCTGAATGTTCGGACCACCATTGATGACGCGTTCGCTCGCCGGCTTCTCTATCAGGTGCTCGTGGACCGGCCCACCGACGACAACTTCAAGCAGATCATCCGGAACGTCGCTCGCGGCCAGGGAGTCACCGACGACGCGCTGCTGGAGGAGATGGCGCGCAAGCTCCTCTACTGGTACAAGCGCGATGGCCGCGTGATCCGCGCCGCAGACCCGCGCAACCTCTTCCGCATGCTGGATGCCACCTTGGACGAGGGCCAGAAGCTCTCCGACGTCCTGACGATGGACCTTATGGAGCGCGTGTACCGGCAATACCCCCTTTCGCTGGAGAAGGATGCTACCGGCTACTCGGTCACGGAGGCGACGGAGGAGGAGTTTCGGTCCTCCTTCCGGGAGGAAGCGGCAAAGCGCGGCGTGCCGGCGGAGCGGGCGGACGAGCTCGCCGGGCAGGCGCTGGCCCATTTCCGGGCGCAGGGGCGCTTCCTCCGCCCGGTGGATGCGGGCAACCTCTTCGCCATGGCGGACGGCGCGCGCCCGGCAGAGGAGCCCCTGGCGCAATTCCTCACACCCGAGAACCTGGCCGCCCTCCTGGAGGAGTATCCCAATTTCACGCCCGATGATGCCGAGCGAATGCGCGGGGCCATCGGCCTTGGACGAAAGTAGCCTCGGACGCGCGCCGGCGCGCATCATTTCAGGTTGATCGCTGGGAAGCTCCGGCCATTTTGGCCTAATTGGCACCTCCCATGCCCGGATTGAGTGGTGATGGGCTCTGCCACGCGTGAGTGGCGGGCCCTGTATCCGAGTGGGAGGTGGATGGATGGCGAAACGGAAGCTCTTGGTGCTCGTGCTGCTGGCCGGCCTGGTGGTTGGGTCGGTGGGCAGGGCGAGCGCTCTCCTCGGGGGCACGATTGGCACCGCGATCAAGGTGTTCGGCATCGGGTACGCGGTGCGCGTCTTTGGCCCCCAGATTAACTCCTTCATCAACAGCGTCATGGCTCAGCGCGGCATCGAGCGCGAAGGGGGCACCAAGGTGGTGCCGATCCTCTCCGTGGGGCAGGGCCTCTACATCGGCGCCGCGCAGGTGATGGGCCCGGCGTCGCGAGTAGACAATGTGCGCTCCGTCGCCCAGGGCGAGGTAACCCTCGGCGATGTCCGCCTCAACGGGCTCTTCCCGCTGAATGCGACGGTGCCCCTGATCAGCCCTACCAGCACCGTTCCCGGGGTGGGCATCTCGGCGATCATTGACTTCGATGTCTAGACCAGGGCGAGAGGAGAAGGTCATGGAGAAGCGCAGAGCGATTGCGCTGGCCGCCATCGTGCTTATGGTGACGGCCGTGGGGCTCGCCAGCGGTGTCGGACAGATGCGCGCCGCGCTCGCCCAGCCGTCGCTGATCAACGTGTCCGCGCGCGAGCGCCAGGTCGATGGCCAATCGCAGGGCGAGGTGCTGGTTGGTAACCAGGTGGTGCTCCGGATCCGCTCGAGCGCCGGCGGGCTATCGGCAATGCAGCGCGCCAATCAGGTGGCGCAGCGCCTGCAGGCATTCCTCCGGTCACAGCAGGATGTGACTGCGGCCGACTTTCGCGTGGCCCGGGCGGGTAACGAGTGGGCCGTCTTTGCTGGCGACACGCTTCTGATCACCGCCGACGCGCAACAGGCGGCGCTCAACGGTACCACGCCAGAGCGTCTTGCACGGTCCTGGCGAGACAACATCGCCCAGGCCGTGACGACCCAGGTCGCGGGTTATCGCGCCGAGGCCGAGCGCTCGTCGAGCAAGATCGTTCCGATTGTCAGCCTGGGGAGCGGGACCCGTGTTGGGGCGGCACAGATCACCGGCCCGGCAACCAACGTAGCCCAGGCGAGTGTCGTGGGTCAGATCGAGACCACGTTCCAGGATGTTGTCCGCATCCGCATCTTCGTGCCGCTGGAATCGGTCACAAATATCCAGCGCGTGCCGCAGGTGAACGTCTCGGCCTACGGGGATATCCGGCTGTAGCCGTCCGATGGAACGCGCCTTGCCGGAGGAGATGGTGAAGCGGGCGGCCCCAGGGACGTCCGCTTCGCCTGGTCTTTCCGAAGCGCCTGCGGCACATCTGCGTCGGAGGGCGTGTAGTCCGGGTCATTCGTGAGGCAGAGGAAGTCAAGCCGAGGGTTGGTCTCGGCGGTGCCCGGGGCCTCTCGCGCATACACGCGCAGCAGCATCCTCCCTCGCGTCAAGCGGAGCCGCAGGCGATCCGAACCCGGCGGCGTGTCCTCTTCAGATCCCTGGCTGGCCCAGTGCCAATGGGTCACGCCGCCGTCGGTGTTGCCCAGGAGAAGGGCGGGATCTCTCGATATCTGAGTGCCGGGAGCGGCAATGGCGAAGGCGCCTGCCTGGTCCGATGGCGAGCGCAGGCGTGCCCAGATGGTGTAGGTGTCCGTCGCCGGGATGTTGATGGCAAATTCGGCGTACCAGGATGGCATCCGGTCTCGATCCGGCTTTCCGGTGCAGACAATCCAATCCGCCAGGGCTCCGGGATCCTTCAGGCGGAGGCGAGACGCGTGTTGCATGCGCCCGAACAGGCGGGCGCGATCCGCGGGGATCCAGATCACCTGGCGCGGTGCCGGCAAGAGGGATGCCTCCTGGAAGGCGCGCACAACTTTCTCCGCCGGAGCGCCCCCGGGATCGAAGAGGAGAGGCTCTCCCACGGGGAGGTGGAGCCCGGATTCGGTGCGCGAGAAGGCGACAACATGCCCCTTCATGTCACGCAGGAACGCCTCGTGGGGTAGCGGCAGCATCCGGAGCACTCCCACCCCGCGGTGCTTCCAGTAGGCGACGCGCAGCCGGCTCCCCTGGCCGAAGAGGAAGGCGATCAGGTCGCTCCGGCCCGCCGGGTGCTCGATCTCGCGCCGGCCGGCTACGGCCCACGGCTGGGGACGCGCCAGAGCGTGCGCCGCGACGACTTCCATGAAGCCAAGAGCGGCTTCATTGACCACCTCCGTGGTGATCGCCGTCTGCTCCCCGGTGCCGGTGGTTTCGAGGGCGCACGCGGGAATCCGGCGAACGCTCGCCCAGTTGAACGAAGAGGGCTCGTCCCGCCACTCCTCGGGCTGCAGCCATACCTGCTCGGCGCCCCGGAGGAAACGTCCGCGCAGACGGGCGTTGACCAGCGCGCAGAGGTCATCCAGGAGTGGGGTGTGATGCGCTGCGTTGGTGCTCGGGAAGAGCATGCGCCACCCGCGCTTCTCGCCGTGCATATGGAGCGAGATGTAGCCGATCACCGGTTGATTCACCAGCAGGTCGCGGAGGATGCGCGCCTCTCGCTCCGACCACGGCCGTGGTCCCTTGAGCCTCTCGGCCGGGAGCGCGCTCCGCCATTCGTCGGCGAGCGTGCCGGCGAGCTCCTCCCACTGGTAATCGTAGTTGCACTCCAGGTCGCGACCGGTCTCGCCTGGCGGCGCTCCGCGCGCATATTCGGCGGGGCTCATCACGGGCACCAGAAGAACGGAAAAGTGCGCGAGAATCCAGCGCGGGCGCGGGTCGTCCTGGGGTGTCGCGAGCACCTCTGCCAGGCGCAAGAGCGCGGCCGTGTTCACCCATTCGGCGCCATGAATGCCGGCCTGAATCAGGAAAGCGGGCCGCGAGACGTCTCCCAGGCGCAGGCCAAAGATCGGGGTGCCCGCCGCATCGTTCCCGAGCGGCTGGAGTGCAACCCTCCCCGGAAAGCGGCGCTCCAGATCCCGCATCCGCTCCACCAACTCATCGTAAGACTGGCGCTGTGCCAGCGAGCGTGCGAAGCGGATGCTCCGGTGCAGCGCGTTGCCCACCGGCAGCCACTTCCATGTGGCGCCGGGGTCTACCCCGGGCTGGCCGTTGGGCGAGATGAAGTCGAACGCCGCGATGAAGCCGCCGCGCCGGCCTACCTCCTCGACCACCGCCACCGCGCCGCGGGCCGATCCCACGGGGACCAGCAGCGGCGATGCGCCTTCGGGCATGGCTGTCAGCCGGCGTTGCACATAGCCGCTGCCCTCGCGGCCATGCCAGTGTAGCTCGTCGCCCACCGCCAGCCCGGCCAGAAGCGGGTGCGTCCGCGCGCATCGGACGCGATGGGGCGCCTCCTGGCGATCCACCGATACGGAGATCCCGCGTCGCGATGCATACTCCGAGAGCCCCATGAAGACCGGGCGTCCGGCAGAAGCGAACGCCGCCATCGCGGCAAACCGGAACAACGGGATCGATTCTGGGTGGTAGAGGAGGGAGATTGCCGCGTCGAACCGCGAGGCATCAAGGCCCCGGCCCTCGGGGCCGAGGATTGCCACTCCAGGGAAGAGGGTGCGTAGCTCCGCGATGGCCGGCGCCTGCGGATTGTCCGTGAGGAGCGCCAGCCTGACGGGGCGCGACGCGATCGGCTCGGTCTCGTCACCTGGGTGGACCGTGCCGGCTACCAGCCGGCACTGCGCCCGACGCCCCTTGACCTCCACGACCCGCAGGTATCCCCGGGGCGCCGTCTCGGGTCCCGCCAGCAAGAAGCTGCCTGGCTCGGTGTGGCGGGGAAGGCGCTCTACTTCGATCCGCGTCGCGGTCACGCGCGAGACGTAGGCAGCGGATGCAGGCCAGGCGGCCAGCGCCAGCCACAAGCCGATGAGGAGCGCAGGCACGCGCAGCCGCAATGGCACCGCCACGTAGGTGCGGCGTGTCGGGACTACCCGCGCGCCTAGCATCTGGCCGGTCGCACGGCGGAGGGTATCGCGACCTCTGCTCTGCATACAGCCTGCCTCCGCGGTACCATTCGGCGTCAGAGGCGTTTCGCCTGCTCCAGCACTCTCAATCGGCCTAAGGCACCCGGATGCACCAGGGCGATCAGATCCCGGCGCGGCCATTCCCCGGCGGGCCAGCGCTCGCGGCCATCCAGCCACTCCTCAATCCCTAGGGAGTGCAGCCACTCGCGCTGTGTCTGGAGCGCGCGCGTCTGGAGCCCGGCCTCCTCGCCGGCGCGCTCCAGCGCCGTGAAATCGACGTGAGCGGTGATATCCTGGGTGCCGATGCGCCGGTACGGATCCTCGTTGGTCGTGTGGCGGTAGTAGCAGAGGAGCGTGCCGCGGGGCCGCTCGGGCGTGTAGAGCTCAGCGGCGGGATAGCCGTAGTCGATAGTGAGCAACACTCCCCGCCCCAGGCAGAGCGCCGCCTGGCGGTACCAGGCCACACCTTCGAGACCGACTTCAGCGATGGCGCCCTCGGGTGGCATGACGCCCACTTGGACGAAGAACTGCTCGATTTCCGGCATGGAGAGCGGTCCGGGAAGGTCACAGAACTCGCCGTCGCCCAGCCCGACGTACAGCTCCTGCAATCCGCGGGCGGTCATCTGCACCCGATGCACGGGCAGGGCGTCCAGCAGCTCGTTGCTGAGGAGACACCCCTCCACGCTTCCGGGGGGAATCTCCTCGAGGCTCTCCAGCCACCGGGCGTTTGCCGCGACGGCCTCGAGCGCCCGCTGCTGGCGCGCGCGCAGCGAGGGGCTGGTCTCCACCAGGAGATACTCCAGCGCGGCGGCGAGGTCGGGGTGGCGCTCTGCGGCATAGCGCCAGATCTGCGCGGCGAGCGCGCCCGTGCCCGCTCCCGCCTCCACCACGGTAAACCGCGCCGGCGCGCCCATCCGCGACCAGAGGCGCGCCAGAAACCGGCAGACCAGCGCGCCGAAGGCCGGATGAGTTTCGGGGGCTGTCAGGAAGTCGCCTTCGCGTCCGAAGCGGAGATCTGGGGTGGTGTAGTAGCCGTGCTCTGGATGGTAGAGCGCCAGGCGCATGAACTCGGCAAACGACAACGGACCCTGCGCCTCGATCCGCTCGCGAATCAGCGCGATGAGCTCGGGCCGGCCCGTGGTGGCGTACTCGCGCCTGCGAAGCAGCGCGCGCGCCGCCTCTGGCCAGGTGTTAGGATCGTTTGGATTGATGGACACACCCGGATGGTAGCATGGCCGGCCACCCGAGTCAACTGGGCGTGACGTATCCCTGAGATTCCGAGAGAAGGAATCCGAAGACACGGAGGCAGCGCGCAACCCGACGCGCGGCGATAAATCACCGCGCTGCTTGCGA
>ERZ795045.1035-NODE-1035-length-32736-cov-5.318442_pt1 | contig 32736 bp, 39 predicted proteins | sample MGYA00375129_ERZ795045 | MGnify/ENA primary metagenome ERZ795045 (study PRJEB30174, sample SAMN05720166) | activated sludge metagenome | isolation source: anaerobic digester from wastewater treatment plant | place: Japan | collected 2015-05-15 ...
TGAACTTGTGATTTTATTGAACCAGTGATACCTCCTTGCATAATTATTTTTCAAATTCATTCCCTGTTGTATAACTGCCCAGTTCCCTTTTTTATCAACAAAAATATTATGGTGATAAAGTTGATACCCATCCTGAATACAATTATTATCAATTTTACTTGTAAGTTTTGAAATAAAAATAATTTCATCCTTCCTATCAATAAATCTGTTGTTTCTTATTTCTTCAGGTGTTAAAAGCCCATTTTTACCCTTCCCTCCAAAAATAAAAATTCCATATTCCGGGTTATTATTAAAAACATTTTTTAAAGCATGACATACTGTCGTAGTAACACCTGACGAATGCCAGTCAAAACCAGAGATACAACCAAGTACCTGGAAATAATAAGGGTCGGATAAACGTTTCAAAAATTCTTCTGTACCGAATTCCATTATTATCAACCTACCAATCTCAAAAAGTATTTTCTTCTGTCTTTCAAAAAGATATTTTGGTGCTGAACCGAAATGTAAAGGTAACTCTGTAATATTTCTTTCCATATTTTAATTTTAGCAAAATTTTTATTAAAATCTCTATTTTCTTAATTATAGTTTAAAACCAGTAAAAAAAAATGTAAAATTAAAAAATGGAAAAATTGTTAAGTATATACAATGAAGTTTACAAAATTATAAATTCGGTATCAGAGAATAAAAATGAAATAACAGAGATAAATCTTTTTAATGAAAAAAGAAAAGCAGGAATTTTGTTCCTTCCTGATTTTTGTTCTTCTGTATTAATTATTTTACCCGGAGCAGGATATAATGAAAAATTTCAAAAATCAGTTTTTAAAAATTTTAAATTTTTACTGAAAAAAAATATAGGGATATGTATTTTCAATCTAAATAATGGGAATTTGGATAAAGAGGATGTTATTTTTTTTAATTACTTTAAAGAAAAGATAGGAGAAATCAGAGGAATAATTGAGTATATAAAAAATGAGTTAAAAATAAAAAATGTAAATCTTCTCGGTATAAGTTTTGGTGGGATACTTGGATTCATTGTTGCAGCACTGGAAAAAGAAATAAAAAAATCTATTTTTATACTTTCAGGAGTTAATTTAGAATTTATTACATGGAAAAGTTTACTTCGTTTCAGAATAAAAAAGGATTGTAAAAGAGTTGTGTGTAAAAGAATGCATAAGGTATACAGAAATCTTTTAAAAAACAATCTGTATAATGAAATTTTAAATCTTCCAAGAAAATGTTTTCTTTATGACCCCTTTACATATCTGACCAATCTGATAGATAGAGAAATATTAATGATAAATAGTATTTTTGATATGATAATTCCTTTTTACTGTGTACTTGAGGTAAAAAAACGATTAAAAAATGTAAAGACGCTTTGGTATCCATCAACTCATCTAACATTAAAATTTTTTATCCCTTTTATTAGAAAAAATATACTGAATTTCTTAAAAAATGAAAATATATCCGGGAATTGATTTGATAGAGATAGAAAGATTTGAAAAAGCATACCAAAAATATGGAGAAAAATTTCTTAAAAAAATTTTTTATAATGATGAACTTTTATATCTTGAAAAAAATATAATCAAAATGTGTATATCTTTTTCCTTTAAAGAATCCATATGGAAGTCATTACCGGAAAAAATACAGAAAAAACTACTTTTTAAAGATATAAAAATAGGATGGGACAATAACAATCCATTTTTACTGAAAAAAATAGAAAATTATGAGATACTTCTTTCTTACTCAATCACTGAAAAATATATAATTACAACTGTTTTATTGATTGAGATTTGAATTTAAAATTATCTGATACGTATCAAAAGCAATCCTTAATTCTTCATTTGTTGGAATGACAAAAACCTTAATTAAAGAATTATCTTTACTTATTTCCCCTTCTTTTCCAAATACCTTCTCATTTTTCTCATCATCTATAATAATTCCAAAAAACTCCATATTCTCCAATGATTTTTTCCTGACAAGTGGGACATTTTCTCCAATACCTCCAGTAAAAACAATAGCGTCAATTTTACCAAGGACAGCCATATAACTTCCAATGTATTTTTTCAATCTATAACAGAACATATCAATTGCAAGTGTAACTTTTTCATTTTTATTGTAAAGGGGTAATAAATTCCTGAAATCATTAGAAATCTCTGAAATTCCAAGTAATCCACTTTTTTTGTTTAATATTTCACTAACTTCTGAAATTTTTAAATTTAATCCTTCTAAAAGATAAAGAATAACTCCGGCATCTATATCTCCACATCTTGTACCCATTATAAGACCCTCAAGTGGCGTAAGTCCCATACTGGTATCAAAAGACCTCCCATTTTTCACTGCTGTTACACTGCATCCATTGCCAAGATGACAGGTAATCACATTTATATCGTATTTCCCCTTACCCATAATTTCAGATGTTCTTCTTGCAACATATCTGTGAGAAATTCCATGAAATCCATATTTTCTTATTTTATGTTTTTCATAAAAACTATAAGGAATTGCATAAAGATTTGCAATTTTTGGTATTGTGGTATGAAAAGCTGTATCAAAAGCAGCAACCTGAATACTCTCGGGAAAAATTTCTATACATCCCTTTATTCCTGCTAAATTATGTGGATTGTGTAGAGGTGCAAGAAAAATATAATCTTCAATTTTTTTTATTACATTTTCATCAACTTCAACACTTTTTTCAAATCCCTCTCCTCCATGAACAACCCTGTGTCCAATTCCTTTTATTTCTCTAATATCTTCTATTTCGTTCTCAAGCAATGTTTTTGCAATAAGTTCAATCCCTTTTTGATGTGTTTCTATTTTTAATTGCTTCTCTATTTTTATCTTTCCACTGTATTTAAAAATAGAAATTTCTTCACCAATTTTTTCCACACTTCCATAAGAAATAAGATTTTCTTCAGGCATCTCAAACAATTTAAACTTTATAGAAGAACTCCCACAATTTATAACAAGAATTTTCATTATTTTTTAAGATATTCTTTAATAAAATCAACTGCTTTAGCAACTGTCTTTACTTCAAGAGCTTTCTCTTCATCCATTTCTATACCAAATTCTTCTTCAAAAGCAGCAACAAGTTCTAAACTCTGAACACTCTCCGCTCCAAGGTCTTCTACAAATCTATCCTCAAGTCTTATTTTATCTGTATCAACCCCAAGGACTTCAGAAATAACTTTTTTCACCCTTTCAATTATTTCAACATCATTCATTTTCCCTCCTATTTTGAAATTTTTCTACTTTTTTCAATATGTATTTTTCTCTCTGCCTCTGTCATTTCGTAAACTTTTCTTATCACTGTTTCTTCAGAAGATAAAAGAATCCTGTTTCTCCTTTCCATTGCAATTTTAGCTGTCTTTAAAGAATAATCTACTCCATATCCCTTCATAAATTTCCCGCTCACGAACCATACAAATGAAGGAAAATATTTTGGAAGAATATTATCTGCTGTTATATTACACATTATTCCAACTATTGTTCCTGTATTAAAAAATGTACCTATGCTTGTTTTGGTATGATCTCCAATAAAAGAACCAACTTTTAATTCTCCTGTATCTGTGGGCTTTCCATTTAAATATACACTCACATTTGAATAATCATTTTTTAAATCACTGTTAGTAGTTAAAGCACCAAGATTTACAAACTCTCCTACATAACTGTGTCCAATAAAACCATCATGGTACTTATTAGAATAAGAATGAAAAATACTTTCTTCAACTTCTCCCCCAATTCTACAAACAGGACCAAAACTATTTCCCTCTCTTATTTTCGCACCGGGCATAATCTGTGTTTTCTCTCCTATATAAGAAGGACCAATAATTACTGAAAATGGGAAAATTTTTACTCCTTCATCTATATATACAGGTCCTTCACTTGCATCAATAACTACAAAAGGATAAACTTCTGCAGTTTGAGCAACAAAAACATCTTTTTCTGAACCATAAACACATGCTTTTTCAGAAAATTTTCCTGAAATTCCTCTTTTATTTATTTTATTAAATTCAAATTTTATCAATTTAGAATTATGATGAACAAGATTCCATGGAAATCTAATGATAGTAAAGTCAGTGTCCTCTTTTTTTACGTTACTTATCAAAATTTTCAAAAAATCATTTATATTTCCATTCCAGTACTTATTCACACTCTCTTTTTTTAGTAAACCATAAACAATTTCTCCATTACTTAAATATACTCTTTCCTCTTTTAAATTCAATTCGACTCTCCTATCAATTAACCACCTCCCATTAACAATCAGAACATCATCTTTCAAAAAATCTTCTTCATTTACTTTATAATTAAATTTTTCCTTACAGAGTTCTTTTAAATAATCTCTAACCCATAAAATTACTTCTCCTTCAGGTAAAATAGAAATAATTTTTTCAAGGATAGAATTAAAACCACATCTTAATTCAAAAACTGCTTTTAAATATGAAATTGGTGTGAGATTAATCCAATTTTCATCCTCATAAATTAATATTTTCATTTTACCTCCTGTCTTTTAACTCATTAAACAGGTAATAACAGTTGTAACAATTATATCCTTCACTTTTGCTCCTCTTGAAAGGTCACTGACTGGTTTTGAAAAACCCTGTAAAATGGGACCATATGCCTGAGCATTTCCCAGATACTGGGTAATTTTATAAGCGATATTACCAGAATTTAAATCTGGAAAAATTAAAACATTTGCTTTACCCGCTACAGGTGAAAACTCTTTTACCTTTCTCTTAGCCACTTCCTCGTTTATGGCTGAATCAACCTGCAATTCGCCGTCAATATCAAATTCTCTATTTTTTTCTTTTGCTATCTTCACTGCTTTTTGAACTTTCTCCACCAATGGATGAGAAGCAGAACCTTTTGTTGAAAAGGAAAGAAAAGCAATTTTAGGATTTTCGCCCATCAATTTTTTATAATTTAATCCAGTTGTTATTCCTATTTCTGCAAGTTGATTTTCATCAGGAGAGATGTTAACTGCACAATCTGCAAAAAAATAAATTTTTCCATCAGGTAAAACCATTATAAAGAAACTTGAAGTTGTTTTTATCCCCTCAAGATATCCAACTGTTAATGCTGCTGATTGTATAACATTTGCAGTGGTATTAGTAGCACCGGCAATCATAGAATCACAATTCCCTGTATCCACAAGTAAACCGCCAAATATAAGTGGTCTTCTCACTATTTTTTCCGCCACATTTTTATTTATATTTTTTCTTTTTTCACAATATCTATCTACAAGAATCCCAAATAATTCTGAATTTTCAGGGTCAATTATTTCTATTTCTGAAAGATTTGTAATCCCAAGGTTTTCACCTGTTTGAAAAATTTTCTCTTTATTACCCAGAAGAACAGGATTTACTATTCTTTCCTTTTTCAATTCAGAAGCAGATAATAAAATTCTTTCATCTTCCCCTTCAGGGAAAACAACTTTTTTATTCAAACCTTTAACTCTTTCAATAAATTCCTGTATTTTATCCATTTCTTTTTCTATTTTAAATTATCAGAATAACTTTATCCCTATTTTTCTTTCGGCTTCATATGCAAATCTATAATATTCTTTTCTGCTTAATTTACTTGCTGCTTCTTCATCCAGAATAACTGTAACTTTAGGATGTAATTGTAATACAGAAGCCGTAATCTGAGAAGTTATTGGTCCTTCAATTGCTTTTGCAACAACTTCTGCCTTTTTAATTCCATTTGCCAAAAATATTATTTCTTTTGCTTCAAGAATAGTTCCCACTCCCATTGTTAGGGCAAATCTTGGAACATCTTCAACTTTTTCAAAAAATCTGGAGTTATCTTTTATTGTCTGCTCATCAAGAGCAACCAATCTTGTTCTTGAATAAATAGAAGAACCTGGTTCATTAAAACCAATATGTCCATCCCCTCCTATTCCGAGAACCTGTAAGTCAATGCCTCCTGCTTTTTTAATCATCTCTTCATAACTTTTACAGTATTCCTCTATTTTATCGATAGAAATTTTTCCATCAGGTACATGCGTATTTTCTTTTTTTATATTTATACCATTGAATAAATTAACATCCATAAAGTATCTATAACTCTGAGGATGTTCTGGAGAAAGTCCATAATACTCATCAAGATTGAAGGTAATAACATTAGAAAAATCAAGATTTTCTTCTTTATGTATCCTTATAAGTTCTTGATACAGTCCAATAGGAGTACTACCTGTAGCAAGTCCCAAAACACAGTTTGGTTTTTTCTTTATAAGGTCTTTTACTATTTTTGCTGCTTCCTTACTCATTTCTTCATAACTCTTCGTTATTATCACTCTCATCTTTCCTCCTTTTTTTATCTTTAAAACTTTCACCTAATTGTTTCATACCAAGTGAAATCTTTTTATTTTCCGGGTCTATTTCAAGTATCATAAGTTCAACTTTTTGTCCTTTTCTTAAAACTTCAGAGGGATGCTTAATTGGTGTATCTGAAATATTTGAAATGTGTAAAAGTCCATCTATACCCTTTTCTATTTCAACAAAAGCACCAAAATCTGTTATGTGATAAACCTTACCTGTAACAATAGTTCCAACAGGATACTTTTTTTCAATTTCTGGCCAAGGATTTGGTTCAAGTTGTCTTAAGCTGAAAGAGATTTTCTGTTCTTCTTTTTTAATATCTATAACTTTTACTTTTAATGTATCTCCTGTAGCCACAACCTCTGACGGATGTTTTATTCTTCCTGTCCATGAAAGTTCAGAAATATGTAAGAGTCCTTCAACGCCTTCTTCAAGTTTAATAAATACACCGTACTCAGTAATATTAACAACTTTACCTTCTACAATTGAACCAACAGGATATTTTTCCTCTACTTTATCCCATGGATTTTGAGTTTTTTGCTTTAATCCAAAAGAAACAACCTGTTTTTCAAAATTTATATCAAGAACAACAACTTCCACCTTTTCACCAATACTTAGAAGTTGAGATGGATGACTAATTCTTCCCCAACTCATATCGTTTATATGAAGAAGTCCAACGACTTCATGCTCTATTTCTATAAAAGCACCATAATCAACTATATTTTTTACAACGCCTTTAACCAGTTGATTTTTACTTAAACTTTTTAAATACTCTATTTTTTGTCTTTCTTTTTCTTCTTCCAGATACTGTTTCCTTGACACAACAACATTTTTTCTTAAAGAATCAAATTTCAAAATTTTAAAAAATGTTTTCATGCCAACATATTCATTTGGATTTTTAATAGGAACTATATCTGTCTGAGAAGAAGGTAAAAATGCTGTTACACCAATATCTACTCTATACCCACCCTTAACCCTTTTAAATATAACGCCCTCAACAGGAACATTATTTTTAAATTTTTCTTCCAGTTGTTCCCAGTACAACATAATATCTGCTTTTTCCTTAGATAATGGAATAAGTCCGTTTGAATCAGGGTCAAGAGATTCAATAACCACATAAACTTCTTCGCCTTTCTTTAATTCATTTCCCCTACCTTTAAACTCTTCTTTTGAAGTTACACCCTCTGATTTAAAACCAATATCAATAATAACTTCTTCATTTAAAATATCCACCACTCTTCCCTTAATCAATGAACCTGGTTTAAAACTTGCTATTTTTTCTTCTAAAACTTTATTAACATTTTCTTTTACCATTTATGGTACCTCCTTGTACCCTATTTTTTTAAAATATTCAATTACTTTTCTTATAAAAAAATTAGGCGTTGAAGTTCCTGAAACAATTCCTATATTTTTAAAATCACTGAATTTTATTTTACTTAAATCTGCGAATTTTTCAATAAAAAAAGTATTCTTACATTCTTTTTTACATATTTTAAAAAGTTTTTTAGTATTAGAACTTTCTTTTCCCCCAAGAATAAAAACTGCATCAGATGATTTTGCTATTTCAACACCTTCTTTTTCTCTCTCTTCAGTAATTTTACAGATTGTATTTAAAACAAGTATCTTATTTGATTCAACCATTTTAACAATATCTTTTACAATCTCAAAGTAATAATTAAAATTTAAAGTTGTTTGACTTACTACAGCGACTTTTTTCCCTCTAAAATATTTATATTTTAACAAATCTTCTTTACTTTCTATTACTTTTATATTTCTTCCGTATCCTTTTATTCCCAAAACTTCTGGATGACTTTTATTCCCAACAATTAAAATATTATAACCTGTATTGCTCAAATTTTCAACTAAATAATGAATTTTTTTTACAAATGGGCAGGTCATATCATAAATTTCCAGATTTGATTTTTTTAATTTTTCTATTTCTTTTTTAGCAAGTCCGTGAGACCTTATTAAAAAATATTTTCCTTTAATTTCGCTTACAGAATTGAAAACTTTTAAACCTTTTAACTTAAGATTCTCCATTACCAGTGGGTTGTGAACAATATCTCCAACCGTAGAAAGTGATTTCAATTTTTCAAGCAATTTTTCTGTTGTCTCAACAGCCCTTTTAACACCGAAACAAAATCCGATATTTTTTGCAACAATTAGTCTTTTCATTTCAGTGTTTTAATTATTTCTATTACTTTTTCACTAATTTCCTCATAACTTTCTTTTTCAAAATAAACAGGATTACCAACTATTACTTCTATTTTTTTTAGTCTTATAAATTTACTGTTTCTCGGAAGTGCTTTATCTGTTCCTTTTAATCTTACAGGAACAACAGGAACATTACTTTTAATTGCAAGGAAACCAACCCCTGGTTTCCCTTCTTTTATCAATCCATCTTTACTTCTTGTTCCTTCAGGGAAAATAACAAGTCCTTCTCCTTTCTTTAAAATTTTTATTGCTTTTTTTAAAGTTAAAGGCATTGAACTTTCTCTATCAAGAGGAATTGCTCCTAAAATTCTAACTATAGAAGAAAGAACTTTTATCTCAAAAAGAGAACTTTTTGCGAAATAATAAAGTTTTCTCGGACATACGAATCCTATTGTAGGAGGGTCAAGATAACTTAAATGATTTGAAGCGACAATAAATCCTCCTTTTTTAGGAAAATTCTCTTTCCCTCTGATTTCAATTAAGAAAAAAACATTATAAACGAAAAATCCTATAAGTTTTGCAAGAAGATATAAAAAACTTCTCATTTAATTAATTTTTTAATATTTTCAAATCTTTTACTTTTTTTTAAAAATTCAAGGTCTTTATCTTTTTCTATATAACTCTTTCTATTAAATCCAAGAGAAATAGCTATTTTTAAATTCATAACCGCTTTCTCCATGTCTCCGAGTAATGAATAATCACATGCTAAATTATAATAGGAAATCGGGTCTAAATTTAATAATTCTGCAATTTTTTTATCAATTTTTAAGACCTTTTTATAATCTCTCTGGTAAATGTATATATGGGACAATTGAAAAAGAACTTCCAAAAAATCAGGATTTATCTTTATTAATTTTTCATAAAATTTCTTTTTCTCAAAAATTTTTTCTTTCATTTTTTTCATTTTATTAAGGTATACAAAATACAGGTAAATAAAAAAAGAATAAGAAATATAAAAAATGTAATTTTATATTTTTTTCCAACAGGTAGTTTTTTAGTAAACATATATCCAACCAGTGCATAAACTGAAAACCCAAGAAAAAATCCTATCAAAATACCGAATAATTTTATCATTTTTCCAGTATATCTTTAAGCAATGAAATCCCAACCACTTTTGACTTCAAAACTTTGATATTTTTTCTATTTGGAACTACACCATCTCTTTTTACCATCATTAAGTACTCCTGTTTACTCAAAGATGTTTCTGAAATATCAAAAGCATCAGCATCTTCTAAATAAAAATAATCATTATCTTCATCTATCAATGTACCTATATATATCCATGTGGTTGAAGTATCTATTACTATTTTTTTATTTCTATAATCTTTCATCTTTCAAGAATTATAGTACAGGGTCCATCATTGTGTATCTCAACAGTCATTTTTTTTCCAAATTCTCCTTCAACAATTTTTACATTTGACTTTTTTATTTTTTCAATAAACTTATTATAAAGTTTTTCAGCAATTTCTCCTTTCTCTGCCATTGTAAAATCTGGTCTATTACCTCCTGTACAATCCCCATATAAAGTAAACTGTGAAACAATCATTAAATCTCCGCATATATCAGAAACAGAATAGTTCATCTTTCCATTTTCATCTTCAAAAATTCTTAAAGATAAAATTTTTTTGATAACATAATCAATTTTATCCTCTGTATCCCCTTTACCTATTCCAAGTAAAATAACCAATCCTTTTTCTATTTCCCCTTTTTCTTTTTCCTCTACAAACAATTTTGCCTTGCTGACTCTTTGTATAACCAATCTCATAGTATTTTTTATAATATACTAATTTGACAAAAAGGACAAATTAAATATAATTTTAACATTATGGAAATAAAATTTTTTAAAATAGTCGGCTCTGGTAATGACTTTGTAATTATAGACAACAGAAAAAATTTAATAAAAAATAGAAACTCTCTCGCCCTAAAATTATGCGATAGAAAATTTGGAATTGGAGCAGATGGATTGCTTTTACTTGAAAATTCTGAAAAGGCTGATTTTAAGATGAGAATCTTCAACCCTGATGGAAGCGAGGCAGAAATGTGTGGAAATGGTTTAAGGTGTATTTTAAGATTTATATCTGAGAATTCAATTTCTAAAAAGAAACATTTAAAAATAGAAACAAAAGCAGGACTTCTTGATGGTATAATTAAAGGAAAAACTATGAAAGTCAGGATGAATATAATAGGTGAACCAAAATTAAATGTAGAAATACCAGTTGATAAATCTAAAATAATTGGAAATTTTATAAATACAGGTGTTCCACATACTGTAATATTTGTTGATAATGTTGAAAAAGTGGATTTAGAAAAAATAGGACCTCAAATAAGATATAATAAAATCTTTGGAAAAAGTGGCACAAATGTTAACTGGGTTGAAATTATAAAAGAAGGAACAATTAAAATAAGAACATATGAAAGAGGTGTTGAAGGTGAGACCCTTTCATGTGGAACAGGTTCTGTTGCTTCAGCAATTATAACTTCTATTATAAAAAAATTTAAATCACCTGTAACAGTTATTACAAAAAGTAAAGAATTGTTAAAAGTTTATTTTGATGAAGATTTTAATAAGGTTTATCTTGAAGGAAAAACATTTTACGCTTTTAAAGGTGTCTGGGTTGAAAGTTGAATATTGAAATATTGATTCTTTTTTCTTTCGTTTTAGGGATTGTTTTAAATGACTTCTTGCCTTTTTATTATATTTTTTCACTCTTACCATTATTTTTTATTTCAGAAATCAACAGAAAATTTATCATAATTTTTTTATTATTTTTCCTTTCCGGATATTACATAACCGAAAACTATAAAAGAAAATTGATTCCTGAAAAAATAGATTTCTCACAGAATTCTGTGATTGAAGGAGAAATAATCAATATCAAAGAAAAAAAATTTGAAAGAGAAATAGTATTAAATATAAAAAAGATATATAAAGACAACGAAAATAAAATATGGAAAGGAAAAGTTCTTCTTAAAACGAGAAATAATGATAAATTGCTGCCCGGAGAAAATTTAAGAATAAAAGAATTTTCTATAAGTAAAATTTATCCACCTAAAAATCCATCGGAGTTTAACTATAAAAAATTTATGGAAAGACAGGGAATTTTTTATTTAATCAAAAGTGACAGTATTGAAAAAACAGAATCTAGAAAAAATTTAAGATTATTGAATTCTTATATAAGAGAAAAAATTGAAAAAAGGATTGAAAATTATATGAAATTTAATCCAGATGGATACGAAATTGTAAAACTTATTACTATTGGAAGCGATGACCCCCCTGATTTTCTAAAAGAAATTGGAATAAAAAGTGGAATATATCATCTTTTCGTAATTTCGGGAATTCACATTATCTTTTTAATTTTATTTTTTAAAATTCTTTTTATTCCTTTTCAAAAAATAAATAATACTCATCCAAAGTTTTTCCCTTTTTTACTTCTTTTTATTCTATGGTTTTACGACTTTCTCTGTGGTTTCAAGATACCTGTAACAAGAGCAGTTTTAATGGTTTCTTTTTATCTTATATTTGAAATTTTTGAGAGAAAGATAGAACCAATAAAATCTATTATTCTTGCAGGTTTTTTATTACTTTTTATAAATCCTTATAATATATATTCAATTTCTTTTCTGCTGTCCTTTCTTTCAACTTTTGGTATTTTAATAATTCCAGGAAAAATAAAATTAAAAAGAAACTTTATAACTAATTCTTTTATTTCTACTTTTTCAGCACAATTATTTATTTTACCTGTTCTTTTCTATAACTTTGGTTTCTTTTATCCGTTTGGAATATTAAATAATCTATTATTTACTCCTCTTGTTGGTTTTTTGACAATAAACTCTTTTATTTCAATCTTTTTACCTTTTTTATTTTTTATTCTGAACTTTGCAACAAATATTTTTTTAAAACTTCTTATCTTTATCTCTAATTTTTCTTTAAAAGTTAATGTCTATTTCCCATTATTTTTTATACTTATTTACTATTTTTCCCTTTTCATTATTTTTGTACCTCTGAAAAAAAGTTTAAGATTTATCACTTCATTTTTAATAATTCTTCTTTTAGTTTTTTTTCAGGTTAATCTTAAAGAAAATAAAAAGGAGGAGGTTATTTTTTTCTCTTTAAAAAATCCTTTTATTTTGATTAACAAAGAAAGCAAGGGTATTTTAATTACCTCAAACAAAATTGAAAATCCTGTTTTTTACAAAAGTACTCTTTATAAATTACTGAAAGAGAAAAAAATTAAAATTGAAAAAGCTATTATAACCGGAAAAAATTTCTCAGAAAATCTCATTTTTATTTCAAAATACTGCAAAAATATATATATTTCTGACAGTATTCTTAAACCCTGTTTTTTCAATTATGAAAATATAAAAAGTTTTCATAATGATGACAAAATTATTACAGATAACTTTCTTTTTTCTTTTAAAAAAGGCAACCTTTTGGTAAAATATGACAACTTTAAATTTTTAATAATCCTTGATGAAGACCTTGAAAAGTCAATAACAGAGGATAAATATTTTCTTATATATCTCGTGGCATATAAAAAAAATAATAAAAACGATGAAATAATCAACAGTCTACAATCTCCTTTTTTAATTCTTCAGAAAGAAACAAAAAAATTTGAAAATTTAAAAAGTTTATGTCAAAATTATCATTTAAATAAGTCATCTATTATTTTAAATTTAAAAACAGGAATGATTAATTATTGGAGGACAAATGATATTAGAAAATATTGAAAAAATTAAAAAGGGTGAAGAACAAAGTGAAAAAATTATAAAAGATGCTGAAAAAAAAGTGAAAGAGATACTTGAGACATTAGAAGCGGAAGTTGAAAAAATCAAAATGGATAAAGAAAAAATAATGAAAGAAAAACTGGAAAAGTATAAACAGAAAAAAGATTTTGAAAAAAGAGAAAAAATTGAATTTTTAGAAAAACAAAAGGAAAAAATTGAAATAGATTTACAACAGAAAAAAAGTAAGACAGATGAAGTAGCAAACAAAATTTGGGAAAAAATAAAGAAGGAAATTATGCAGTAACAACTCTATCCCTTCCTAACTCTTTTGCTTTATATAATGCAGTATCCGCTTTTTTAATCAATTCTGTAGTTGTCATTCCATCTTCCGGGAAAGAAGCAATACCAAAACTTATAGTTAAATCTTTATTTGGTTGAGATTCTTCATTTAAAAATTTAAATTCCCTTATAGTTTTTCTCAGTTTTTCACAAATTTTCACGGTATTTTCTTTTGTTGTATCTGGAAAAATAATAATAAACTCTTCTCCACCATATCTACAAACAATATCCGAACCCTTAACCCCCTTTTTTAATATATCTGCTATAGTTTTCAAAACATAATCACCAGCGAGATGTCCATTTGTATCATTATAAAATTTAAAATAATCTACATCACACATAGCAATAGAAACAGGTTTATAATTTACCCGACTTTTTGTTAGAATTTCTGAAAAAAGTTTTTCAAAATGTCTTCTATTATACAGTTGTGTTAAACTGTCCATAATTGAGAGAATTTTTGTTTTATTGAAAAGTTCTGTATTCTCAATCATCAATGAAATAGGAACAGATACCATTCTTAAAAGATTCAAATCTCTTAAAGTAAATCTTTTTTCCCTTTTTGAAAAAATACCGAGTATTCCAATCACAGTTTTCTTCTGATATAAACCGCAAACTATAAACGATTTAATCCCATTTTCAGCAAGCACTCCATATTGTGAAAAAGAAGATATATTATTAACAAGAACTGGTCTTCCTTTTATAGCTAATTCTTCTATCAATTCTTGAGAAATTTCGATATGTTCTCCTTTAACACTCATTTTGTATCTATCACCGAAAAGAGTAATAACAATAATTTCTTCTTTAAAAATATTTTTAATGGTATCAAGAATTTTTCCAATAACATCATCTATAGTTACATCCTCTCCAAAAGTTTCTATAATTTCAGTGATGGTGGATAGAAAAGTAGATTCTATTTTATAGTCATTAATTATCAAATCTTTTCTTTCATTCTCTCTCTGTAAAAATTCAATTTTATTTAAAATCTGAAAAGCAAAAATAATATCCAGAACAATTAAAATAGAAATAATAATGTTAAAAGATATAAGATAAAATTCCGGAATAAAGGTTTTTCCTTGTAGATATATCCAGTTGATGACCAAAAGAAATAAAATTACAAATAAAAAAATAAAATTCCTTAAAACCCTCATTCAATTTACCCTATTCCCCCTTTATTTGATTAACCAGTGAGGCAAAATTTTCAGGGTGATTAAAAGCAATATCTGAAAGTGTTTTTCTGTTAAGATTTATACCAAGTCGTTTAAGCCCTGCTATAAATTTACTGTAAGAAATCCCATTTGCTTTACATGCTGCAGAAATTCTGGTTATCCACAATCTTCTAAAATCTCTTTTCTTTTTCCTTCTGTGCATGAAAGCATAGGTTAACCCCTTTTCTGAAAACTCCTTTGCTCTTTTAAAAAGTTTTGACCTTCCTTGTCTATAACCCTTTGCTCTTTTCAAAACTTTTTTTCTTCTTTGTCTTGAACTGGGTGAATTTTTAGTTCTTGGCATTTTTTTTCTCCTTTTTAATTATTTACCTATAAGGTAATAATCTTTTTACCATTTTTATATCGCCTTTATTCTTCAAAACCTGTGACTTCTTAATTCTTCTTTTCCTCTTTGAACTCTTTTTAGAAAGTAGATGACTTCCACCCGCCCCATAATGGATTACTTTACCTGTTTTTGTAATTTTAAATCTTTTTGCCACCGATTTTTTTGTTTTAAGTTTTCCCATTTTTTTCTCCCTTTACATCTATTGGAATAAATGTAACACTTAATCTAACACCTTCAAGTTTAGGTGCTTTATCTATTTTCCCATATTCAGAAAGTTCCCTTATCAACCTTTCCAAAAGAGCATAACCTCTTTCTTTGTAAAGAATTTCTCTACCTTTATAAAAAACACTTACTTTAACTCTGTGACCTTCTTTTAAAAAATTTTCAATATGTTGCTTCTTAAACTTATAATCATGTTCACTTGTTTCCGGAGTAAACCTTATCTCTTTCGTCTGCAATGTTTTTTGTTTTTTCTTTATTTCTTTTTCTTTTTTCTTCTGTTCAAATAAAAATCTTTTAAAATCCAAAATTCTGCATACAGGCAAATTTGAATCTGGAACTATCTCAACTAAATCCAAATTCTTTTCTTTTGCAATGTCTAAAGCAGTTTTTATATCAAGAATTCCTAATTGATTTCCTCTTTCATCAATAACTCTTACCTTTGGACTTCTAATTTGATAATTTATTCTATATCTTCTTTCTTTACCTTCCCGAGCGATGATATCTCCTTTTTACAAATTTTAACTTATATTTTTACTTTTTTCAATACCTCTATAAATTTTAATTATTTTTTTAAAAATTGCAAGTTTAATTTTAATTCACCCATTTAAAGTAAAAAGTGTTATAATTTGTAAAAGGATTTTAAAATGAAAAATAAAATCTTTGCGTTTTTATTCATAATAAATATTTTTTGTTTTTCTAAAACTCAGTTTATAAATAGAACAGAATTTCTGCTTGATACAGTATTTAATATAAAAATTGAAAAGATTGAAAATGCAGATATTATACTGGAAAGTGCTTTTGAGAGGGTAAAAGAACTTGAAGATAAATTAAGTATTTTTAAAGAAGAAAGCGAAGTTTCCAGATTAAATAAATATAAAAAATTTAAAGTTTCATCAGAACTTATGGAAGTAATAAAAAAATCTATTTATATTTCTGAAATTACAGATGGTGCTTTTGATATTACCTGTAAAAAATTAATTGATTTATACAGAAAAAAAAATAAACAGAATTCATTACCAACAAAAGAAGAAATAAATAAAGTTTTGAAAGAAACTGGCTGGGAAAAAATAAAGATAAAAGATAATGAAATATATTTATCAAAAAATGCTGAAATAGACCTTGGAGGAATTGCAAAAGGTTTTATAGTTGATAAAGTATTTGAATTCCTTAAATCTAAAGGGGTAAAAAATGGGATTATAAATGCAGGAGGGGATATCTATTGCTGGGGAATGAATCAGGAAAACAAAAAGTGGAAAATAGGAATAGAAAATCCATTTAAAGAAGGGGAAATAATCGGAAGTTTTGAAATTACAGATAAAGGAGTGGCAACAAGTGGAAATTATAAGAGATACATGAAAATAAAGAATAAGAAAATAGGACATATAATAAATCCAAAAACTGGACTACCTGTTGAAAATTTTTGTGTAAGTGTAACTGTAATTTCTTCTGACTGTACAACTGCCGATGGACTTGCAACCGCTATTTTTGTTCTTGGAATTGAAAAGGGATTGAAAATTTTTGAAAAATATAAAAATTTTGAGTGTTTAATAATAGACAAAGATAAAAAAATTTATAAATCTCAAAATTTTCCTTTTAATCCTTACATTTTTTCCAGTTTAAATAAATAAGAATATGTCTCTCTTTTCCTTATTAATTTCACATTTTTACCTGTAACAAGAACTTCTGGAATTCTCAATCTTGTATTGTAATTTGAAGACATTGAAAAACCATATGCTCCTGCACTCATAACTACTAAAAAATCATTTCTTTTAATATCCTCTGGAAATTCTCTATCTTTACCAAGATAATCTCCTGTTTCACAGATAGGACCAACTATATCAAATTTTATTTTCTTTCCATTTTTTAACTTCAAAGGATAAATAAGATGATAACTTCCGTAAAGAGAAGGTCTTATGAGGTCATTCATCCCAGCATCTACAATTATAAAATTTTTTGTATGTTTGTGTTTAACATAAAGAACTTTTGTAATCAAAACACCTGCATTACCAACAATAAATCTTCCAGGTTCAATTATTAAGGTTTTTAAATTTAAATCTTTTAATGTTTGATAAATTTCTTTTCCAAATTCTTCAACTGACTGTATTCTATCTTCTTCTTTATAAGGGATACCAAAACCCCCTCCTATATCAAGTATTTCTAAATTGAACTCATTTTTTTTACAGAACTCTCTAACTTTTTCAATTGCCTTAATATAAGGAGAAACTTCTTTTATTTGAGAACCAAGATGGAAATGTATCCCTTTAATTTCTACAAAATTAAATTTTTTCTTTAAAATTCTTTCAGAAATATCAATATCAATTCCGAATTTATTTTCACTTTTTGATGTTTTTATATAATGGTGCGTATCAACATCAATATCAAGATTTAACCTTAAATTTACAACAACCTTTTTTCCATATTTCTTCCCAAATTTCTCAATTATATCAAGTTCTTCTTCATTTTCTACGTTAAAACAGAATATATTTTTTTTAACTGCAAATTCAATTTCTTCCTCTTTCTTTCCAACCCCTGCAAAAACAATATCTGACGGAGAAAATCCAGCAATAAGTGCTCTTCTTAATTCCCCTTCTGAAACAATATCTGCTCCAAGTCCGTTTGCCTTCATTATTTTTAAAATAGAAATATTAGAATTTGATTTTACAGAAAAACAAATCTTAACAGGTAAATTGGAAAAAGCATTTTTTATTCTGTTTATTTGATTTTTAAGAAAGGAGTGACTGTAAACATAAACAGGAGTACCAAATCTTTCAGCAATTTTTTTACCCTCTACTTCTTCAATATAGAAACTTCCTTTTCTAAATTTATAATAAGGTTCCAAGATTTCTTTAATTTTTTCTTCCATCTTTCAATCTCCTTTTTAACATTTATTGAAGAAGTCCCTCCTCCTGAAATTTTTGAATTTACCGAATTTTTAAAATTTAAAATTTGTAAAATGTCTTTTTCAAAAATTGGAGAAAAACTTTTGAATTCATTTAAAGTTAAATTAAAAAAAGTTTTATTTTTCTCTATGCAGTATTTTACAATATTCCCCACTATCCTATGTGCTTCTCTGAAAGGAATACCTTTTTTTACAAGATATTCAACAATATCTACTGATAATGTAAAAGATGAAATTTTTTCTATGATTATTTCTTTATTAAATTTAATTTCGGATAAAATTTTTATTAAAATTTTGAGAGTTGCTTCTACTGTTTTTAATATTTCAAATAATATCTTTTTATCTTCTTGAATATCTCTATTGTAAGAAAGAGGTAAATCCTTGAGAAGAACCAGAAGTCCATTAAGAAGACCAGTACAAACTGCAGTTTTTCCTCTGATTAACTCAAATACATCAGGATTCTTTTTATGAGGCATTAAACTTGAACCTGTACAATACTTATCCGGTAATTTAACAAAATTAATTTCATCCATATTCCATATTATTATGTCCTGAGAAAAAGATGAAAGATGAATCATTGTTAGGAGACAACAAAAGGTTACCTCTACTAAAAAATCTCTATCAGAAACAGTGTCTAAACTATTTCTTGAAATTTCAGGGAAATTCAGAAGTTTAGCAGTATATTCTCTATCTATGGGTAAAGAGGTTCCTGCACAGGCACCCACTCCAAGAGGAAAAACATTAATCCTTTTATAAGTATCCATAAATCTTTCTTTATCTCTCTCTAATTTTTCAACATAAGCAAGTAAATAATGAGAAAGTAAAATCGGTTGACTTTGTTTCAAATGAGTATACGCTGAAATTATTGTATCAAAATATTCTTCACTTTTTTCAAGAAATTTTTCCTGTAAATCTATTATCAATTTTACTAAATAAATAACTTCATCTCTTAAAAAAAGTTTTTCGTCAAGAACTATCTGGTCATTTCTTGACCTTGCTGTATGCAACTTTTCGCCTATTTTACCTATAATTTCTATCAACCTTCTTTCTATTGCTGTATGAATATCCTCATCACTTGGTAAAAACTTAAATTTATTTTCTTTTATTTCTTTTTTAATATTTTCAAGCCCTCTTATAATTTTTTCTTTTTCTTCCTCTGTAATCAATCCGACTTTAAAAAGCATTTTTACATGAGCGATACTGCCTTCAATATCGTAAATTGCAAGTTTTTTATCAACATTGATTGATTTTGTAAATTCTATAATATCAACATCTACTTTCTCTTTAAATCTTCCTTCCCACATATATCTCATTTTTCACCTCTTGTTTTTTTATTTTATCAGAAGTATTATAATAAATCAAAGAATAAAAAGGATTAAATTTATGGAAAAAGAACTTATAATCGTTGAATCTCCAACAAAAGCAAAAACAATTAGTGGGATACTTGGTAATGAATATACAGTATTTGCCACTATGGGACATATAAGGGACCTTCCTGAAAATGAATTTGGAGTGGATATTGATAACAATTTTTCTCCTAAATATGTTATAATACCTGGAAAAAAGAAAATTGTGGAAAAACTGAAAAAACTTGCTCAAAATTCCTCCAATATCTACCTTGCAACTGATGAAGATAGAGAAGGTGAAGCAATTGCATGGCATACTGTACATTTAATAAATAAAAAAATTGAAGATGTAAAAAGAGTTGCTTTTCATGAAATTGTTCCTGAAGCAGTAAAAGAAGCATTTTCAAATCCAAGACAGATATCTATTGAACTTGTAAATGCTCAACAGACAAGAAGAATTCTTGACAGGATAGTTGGATATAAAATAAGTCCCATACTTGGTAAACATCTTGAAATGGGATTATCTGCTGGAAGAGTTCAATCAGTTGCCTTGAAACTTATTGTTGAGAGGGAAAAAGAAATTGAAAATTTTGTTCCTGAAATTTATTTCATTATAAAATGTGAAGTAGAGAAAGACGGTAAAAAAATAGTTTTCAATCTTATCAAAATTGGTGAAAAATCATTTGAAAAAGAAAAGTTAAAAGAAGAAAAAGAAGTAGATGAAATAATTGAAAAGTTAAAAAATGGAACTCTTATTGTGAAGGAAAAAGAAGAAAAAATAAAAAAATTAACTCCTCCACCACCTTTTATAACAAGTACTTTACAACAGGAAGCAATAAATATTTTAAATTTTTCTTCCTCAAAAACCATGTTTATTGCTCAGCAATTATATGAAGGAATTGAAATAGAAGGAAAAAGTATAGGATTGATAACATATATGAGAACCGATTCTCCTTCTGTTGCAAAACCTGCACAAAATCAGGCATTAAAATTTATAAAAGATACATTTGGAGAAAGTTATTTACCTGAGAAACCAAATATTTATTATTCTAAATCAAAAGTTTCTCAAGAAGCACATGAATCAATAAGACCTACTTCTGTTTTCAGAACGCCTGATAAAATAAAAAAATATTTAAACCCTGACCAGTTTAAACTTTATGAACTAATATGGAAAAGATTTATTGCAAGTCAAATGGCCAAAGCAACTATAAAAAATATTAAAGTTACTGCGTTAAATGATATTTTTCTATTTGAAACAGAAGGTAATTTTATTGTTTTTGATGGTTTTTTAAAATTATGGCCTTTAAAAATTGAAAAAGGGAGCCAAATTATAGGCGAATTTGAAAAAGAAGAAGTATTAAATGTTTTAGAATATAAAAAGGAAAAAAAACAAACTCAACCCCTTTCAAGGTTCACTGAAAGTTCACTTATTAAAACTCTTGAGAAATATGGTATTGGAAGACCATCTACCTATGCACCAACCATTTCCACTTTAATTGCAAGAAAATATGTAAAAAAAGAAAAAAAATTCCTTGTTCCATTAAGAATGGGTAAAATTGTTTATGAAATATTAAATAAATTTTTCCCTGAAATAATAGAAATAAACTTTACAGCAAAAATGGAAGAAGACCTTGATAAAATAGCAAATGGAGAAAAAAACTGGGTAGAAGTATTAAAAGAGTTTTATAATAAATTTAAAAAATCTCTGGAAAAAACTAATGAAATATTAAATAGGGATATTTTGAACGAAATTATAATAGAGGACAAAAGATGTCCTCTATGTAATGGACAATTAACCTTAATAAAAGGTAAGTATGGGATTTTTATTGGTTGTTCCAATTATCCTAATTGTACCTATACTGAAAGGATAAAAGAAAATGCTGATAATTCCGGCAATAGATCTAAAAAAAGGTGAAATTGTTCGTCTCTATAAAGGAAGATTTGATAAAATTTCCTATTATGATGTTGAGATTGAAAATGTTACAAAAGAATATTTAAAAGCAGGTGCAAAAAGGATTCATATTGTTCTTCTATACGGTGCAAAAACAGGCAAAATAGAAAATGAAGAAATTGAAAAAATTAAAAACATAATTGAATTAAAAAAAATAAATAACAGAGATGATTGTGAACTTCAAATTGGCGGAGGGATAAGAAAAAGAGAACAGATAGAAAAATTTTTAAATTTAGGAATAAATTATGTAATTATAGGAACAGCATTTTTAATTCCTATTGCTTTAAGTGAAGGATACAGTATTCAGGATATTAGATTTTTTTATCAAAAAAGTGGCAAAAATCTGGAAGTTGAGAAAGAAATTCCTGAATTTGATTTAATTGACTGGCTTGAACCAGAAATTAAAGATAAAATTATAATATCAGTTGATTATGTTGGAGACGAAATCGCTTTAAGTGGATGGGAAGTAACTTTACCTTTAAAACCTTCATATGTAATAAAAAGATTTATAGAAAAAGGATTCAAAAGGTTTCTGATAACAAGTATTGAAAGCGATGGAACTCTTGATGGAATTGATTTTAAAAATATCAGTAGAATAACGAAAGAAATTACCAGATTTAAAGAAGATATAAAAGAAATAATAGTTGCTGGAGGAATATCAAAGGAAGAAGATATAATAATGTTGAACTCTTTACAATATAGACCAACAGGAATTATAATAGGAAAGGCATTGTATCAAAAAAAATTAGATTTAAAAAATGTTATTGAAAAATATCAAAAAATTTAGTTTATTTTTAATTTTATTTTTTAATCTGGTTTTTGCACAATTTAAGGCAAATGTTACTCCTTTATTGAATGAAAATTATTCAAAGAGTATTCTAAATTTTATAAAAAGGGCTGAAAAATCTATTTATGTCATTATGTTTCAAACAGGATATTATTCTGAATATGCAGAAAGTATATCAAATCAGATATTGAGAGAAATAGTAAACGCATATAAAAGAGATGTTAAAGTGGAAGTTATACTTGATTTGTCTACAATGTCTAATGTTAAAGAAAAAAATTTTGAAACCGCAAAATTTCTTGCAGAAAATGGAATTAAGGTCTATTTTGATAAAGCAGACAAGACAACCCATTCTAAACTTTTAATAGTTGATGATAAATATGTTTTCATCGGAAGTCACAACTGGAATTATTACGCACTTGAAAAAAACAATGAAACAAGTATTTTAATTGAATCAGAAGAAACCGCTAGGGTATTCATTAATTATTTTAATGAAGTAAAAAAAGAATGTAGAATATTTCTTGCACCACTTAACTAATCCTTCTCTATTGTCTGTCCTCTCGATGAACCAGTTGAAATTTTTGTTATTTTTGTGCCTATTTTTTCCTCAATTTTTTCTATATATTTCCTGGCATTTTTTGGTAATTCTTTGTAACTTTTAACATTACTTATATCTTCTTTCCAGCCATCCATTTCTTCGTATATAACTTCACAATTTGAAAAAAGTTTTGGATTAAAAGGATAGGAATTTATAATTTTTTCTTCATATTTATATCCCACTCCTATTTTAATTTTCTCAAGACCTGTTAAAACATCAAGTTTTGTTAAAACAATTTCATCTATCCCGTTAACCATACAGGCAAATTTAACAAGAACTGCATCAAACCAACCACATCTTCTCGGTCTACCTGTAGTGGCTCCAAATTCATTCCCTATCTTTCTTAATTCTTCTCCTATACTATCCTTTATTTCTGTAGGAAAAGGTCCCATCCCTACTCTTGTTGTGTATGCCTTTGCAACTCCTATAATTTTTTCTATTTTTTTCGGAGATATACCAAGCCCTATACAAGCACCACCAGAAATCGGATTTGAGGCAGTTACATATGGATAGGTACCAAAATCTATATCAAGAAAGGTTCCCTGAGCTCCTTCTGCAAGAATTTTTTTTCCTTTTTCAATTTCTTCATTAAGATAGATTGATGTATTTATAACAAATTTTTTAATCTTTTTTCTATATATCTCATAATCCTTATAAATTTTTTCAGCTTTTAAAACTTCTTCCTTATAATATTCCTTAAATAAGTAATTCTTCAATTCAAGAGCGATTTTTAATTTTTCCATAAATACTTCATCATCTATAAAATCAACAACTCTTATCCCAATTCTTGCAAATTTATCAGTATAGGTGGTTCCAATTCCTCTTCCTGTTGTTCCAAGTTGTCCTTTGCCTCTAAACGTATCTTCAACCCGGTCTAAAATTTTATGGTAGGGTAAAGTTATATGTGCGTTTTCAGCAATAAATAATTTTCCCTCTACTTCTATTCCATTATTTTTTAAATATTCAATTTCCTCAAATAAAGAAACCGGGTCAATAACAACTCCATTTCCAATAACACAAATTTTTTCAGGATAAAGGATACCTGAGGGAATAAGATGAAATACATATTTTTTATTATTTACAACTACTGTATGACCTGCATTTGCTCCACCCTGATATCTTGCAATTATATCAACTTTCTCTGCAAGATAATCAATTACTTTTCCCTTACCTTCATCTCCCCATTGGGTTCCAACAACAACTGTTACCATTTTCCTCCCATTTTCTTTATAATTGCCTTTCCCATCTCTATTGTCCCTACACATTCTTCATTCGGGTTTTTAAAATCATAAGTAACAAATTTCCCTTCTTCTATAACTTCTGCCAGCGCCCTTTCAATTTTATCAGATGCTTCTGTTTCTCCTAAATAATCCAGCATTAAAATTCCAGCAAGTATCATGGCAGAGGGATTAACTCTATTTTGTCCTTTATATTTAGGAGCAGACCCATGGGTCGGTTCAAAAATTGCAATATCTTCTCCAATGTTTGCTCCCGGTGAAAGTCCCAGTCCTCCTACAAGTCCTGCACACAAATCAGAAAGAATATCTCCATAAAGATTTGGACAAACAATAACATCATAAATTTCAGGCTTTTGGACAAGTTGCATAGCCATATTATCAACAATTTTATCCTCATATTCTATATCAGGGTATTCCTGGCTTATTTTATTTGCCACTTCAAGAAAAAGACCATCAGAATATTTCATTATATTTGCTTTATGAACAACAGTAACCTTCTTCCTATTATTTTTTCTTGCATATTCAAAACCAAATCTAACAATTTTTTCAGAATTTTCTACAGATATCGGTTTTATGCTTATTCCTGTGTTTTTACTTAACTTAACATTCCTTTTTTTCTCAATAAATCCAATTAACTCATAGGTATCTTCTTTCCCTTTTTCAAATTCAATTCCAGCATAAAGGTCTTCCATATTTTCTCTTATAAGAACAATATCAACATTTTCATATTTTGTTCGTGCACCTTTATAAATTTTAAACGGCCTTAAACATACATACAAATTAAAATACTGCCTTAAAAAAACATTTATACTTCTAAAACCAGTACCCACAGGTGTCGTTATAGGACCTTTTAAACATATTTTATTTTCTTCTATTGATTTTATTGTATCTTCAGGTATAGGTGTTCCAAATTTTTCTATACATTCTTCACCAGCCATTTTTACATCCCATTCAATTTCTACTCCAGTCGCTTCAATACATTTCTTTGCTACTTCAGTGATTTCAGGACCTATGCCATCTCCTGGAATAAGAGTGATTTTATATGACATATTATTCTCCAATTTTAAATTTTTTATACTTTTTTAAATAACTTATTACACCACCCTCTTTAATAATATCTATCAAAAAATCAGGAATTTTCGTTGTTTTAATTTCTATGTTTTTTGTTATATTTTTTATTATCCCTTCAATTGGATATATTTCTAATTCATCTCCATTTTCAATCTTATCTGTATCACCTTCAATTAAAATTAACCCATTATTTATACCATTCCGATAAAATATTCTTGCAAAACTTTTAGCAATTACAGCAGGAATCCCTGCATGTTTTATTACTAATGGCGCCTGTTCCCTACTACTTCCACATCCAAAATTAATTCCTGCAACAATAAAATCTCCCTTTCTAATCTTTTTATAGAATTCTGGTTCAATATCTTCCATTAGATGTTTAGCAAGTTCATCCATATCAAGTGTTTTAAATTTATATTTTCCTGAAATTATATAATCAGTATTAATATTATCTCCGAATTTATGACTTTTTCCTTTTAGAACCATTAATTCTCCTTTTTACACTCAATTATTTTTACCATAAATTTTAAAATAATTCAAATTGAAATAGAATTCGAAAAAAGATACAATTATTTTTAAAAAAGGAGGTAACAAATGAATATCCTTGCAATTGGTGCACATCCTGACGACCTTGAAATTCTGTGTGGAGGAACACTTGCAAAATACTCAAAAAATGGACACAAAATCTTTATGGCTCATTTATGTAATGGAAATAAAGGTGGAAAAAACATATCTCCATCCGAACTTGCTAAAATTAGAGACGAAGAAGCAAAAAAAGCAGCAAGTTTAATAAAAGCAGAAGTTTTAGGACCAATTGCTTCAGACCTTGAAATTTACAATACCAAAGAAATGAGGGAAAAAGTAGTTGATATAATCAGATATGCAAAACCAGATATTATTATTACACACTCACCTGAAGATTATATGCCAGACCACACAAATACAGCACAACTAGTATTTGACGCTGCGTTTACTTCTACCCTTCCAAATTACAAAACTGAATATCCAGCACACGAACATATTACACCTATTTTTTATATGGATACACTTGTAGGTCTCAAGTTCCAGCCAACTCACTACGTTGACATAACTGATTTCTTTGAAATAAAAAAACAGATGTTACTATGTCATGAAAGTCAGTATAAATGGATAAAAGGACATCATCTTTCAGACCCTTTAAATATCATTGAAACAGTGTCAAAATTTAGAGGTTTACAATGCGGTGTTTTATATGCTGAAGCCTTCAGAATGGAAAATGTCTGGGGAAGGATAAAACCTGCTGAACTCATATAAATTTTAGAAAAATGAAAAAAGTTCTTATAACAGGAGGGAATGGACTTGTTGGTAATTATTTGAATAGAATATTTGATGGAAAAAATTATTCAGTATTTTCTTTTAACAAGGAAGTACTTGATATAACAAATATTAAAAAAAGTTTTGAAATTTTTAAAAATATAAAACCTGAAGTAGTGATACATCTTGCGGCACTAACAGATGTTGATTTTTGTGAAAAAAATCCTGAAAAAGCATTTTTAGTGAATTCACAAGGAACAGAAAATATTGCGAAATTATCATATGACTTTAACTGTTTTTTGATTTATTTAAGCACAGATTTTATTTTTGATGGATTAAAAAATTCTCCTTACTCAGAAAAAGACCTACCAAATCCGATAAATATTTATGGAAAAAGTAAACTTCTCGGAGAAAAATATATAATGAATAACTGTAAGAAATATTTAATAATAAGAACTTCCAGAATTTTTGGTAAAGTAGGTAAAAATTTTAGCAGTAAATTAAAAGAAATTATAAGGGAAAGGAAAGAAATATTTTTGACAACAGATGTAATAAATTCTCCAACATATGCACTTGACCTTTCAAATTGTATTTTTAAATTGATGGAAATGGATTTTTGTGGTATTATAAATGTTTGTAATGAAGGGTGGTGTTCTTTTTTTGACTTCGGAAACAAAATGAAAGAGATTTTAAAATTGGATACAGAAATCAAGGGAATAAATTTTGATGATTTTTCTAAAAAATATGGAATTATTGCTAAAAGACCTAAATTTTCAGCATTATCTATTGATTTACTTAATTCTTTAAATATAAAGATGGATTCTTGGGAAACAAGTCTAAAAAAATTTCTGGAGGAGGAATAGGAAATGAAAAAAGTAAAAATTGGTTTTGTAGGATGTGGGGGATTTGCAAATATGGTTCATTATCCCTCATTGAGCGAAATAGAAGATGTTGAAATTTCTGCCATATGTGATATTGATAGAGAAAAACTTAAAAATACAGGAGAGAAATATAAAATAGAAAAGAGATATACAGAATACAAAAAATGTTAGATGAAAATGAATTTGATGGAGTTTATATAATTATGCCTCCCTATCATTTATATGATATTGTTATAGATGCTTTAAATAGAAAATTGAATGTATTTATAGAAAAACCACCGGGAATAACTAAATTTCAAACACAAAATATGGCAGACCTGGCAATTAAAAACAACTGTAAAACAATGGTGGGTTTCAATAGAAGATTTATTCCTTTATTAAGAAAAGTAAAGGAAATTGTTGAAAAAAAGGGACCTATAATTCAGGTTGTTTCAACCTTTTATAAGAATATGTATCCCAATTTTCTCTATTACAATGGAGCAGTTGATATATTAACCTGTGATGGTATCCATGCAGTTGATACTTTAAGGTGGTTGTGTGGAGAAGTAAAAAAAATTAAAAGTGTTATAAAATCATATTTTTCTAATATACCAAATGCTTTCAATGCAATAATAGAATTTGAAAAAGGTGCTACTGGAATTCTATTGACAAACTGGACAGTTGGCAAAAGAATTCATACATTTGAAATTCATTCACTTGGGATTTCTGCTTTTGTTGACTGTAATGACAGAGCAATAATATTTAAAGATAATAGAGAAGAACCTGAAATTTTTTCAGCTTTTGATATAACCAAAAGTAAACAATTTCATAGATTTTATGGTTATTACAACGAAAATAGACATTTTATTGAATGTATAAAAAACGATAAAGAACCAGAATGTAATTTCACCGATGCTGTTAAAACAATGGAACTTGTTGAAGAAATTTATAAAAACAATATTTCTTTTTAAAAAGGAGTCAACTATATAAATTTTAAAAAATGAAAAAACTAACTAAACAACCTGTTATCAAGGAGCAAGTAATAAATAACCTTAAGCAATCTGGTAGAAGTAGCTATAATCGCCTGTCTATAAGATTTTCCTTCATTAATTTTTTTAATATAGTAATCTCTGAAATAAGGAGTCATTTTTCTAACAGATTCAGCCATAATAAAAGCAATTCTTCTTACATGACTATTTCCTCTTTTAGATATTTTCCAGACACCTTTATATTTTCCGGATTGCTTAATTACAGGGTCAAGTCCACAGTATCCAATAAGTTTTTTATAAGAAGCAAACCTACCAATATTCATAATTTCACTTATAAAGTAGATAGTAGATTTTTTAGCAATACCCGGGATAGATGTAAGTATTTCAATTTCTCTTTTATATATTTGGTCAGCAAGTTTTTCAATAAGTTGGGAGATATAATTCATTTGATTTTCCAGAAATTCAAGATATTGTATTTTCAAAAGGAGAATTTTTTCAAAATGAGGATAAGAGTAAGCGATAGATTGACATGCAAGTTTGTAAATAAGTTTAAGGTCTGGCTTTTTGCCTCTTGTTGGGAGATATTTTTCTACAGAGGATATAAATTGACTTTCGGAAACACTTCTTATAGAGTAAGCAGAAGGGAAAACTTTAAGAATAGAAATAATACCAGAGGAAAAGACATTTCCATTTCTGACAATTTCAGGAAAAACAAGATAGAGAATTCTTTTAATTTCAGATTTAATTTGAGCGATTTGAAAGGATATATTTTCTTTTTCTCTAACAAGGTATCTGAATTGTTCTTTCTGGCAAGAGGTTGGATTTTGAGATTGATTATTAAACTGAATAAAATCAGCAAGAACTTTAGAGTCAATCTTATCAGTTTTGGTAAGTTTATTAGCAAAAAATCTGAAAAATTGTTTAACTTTATAAGGATTAACCATACAGACATTATACCCTTTTTCTTTGAGGAAATTAACAAGATTTATGTGGTAAATACTGGTAGGTTCACAAGCACAGACAGAAGAATTTTTAAACTGAATAGTTTGAGAGGCAAAATTTTCAAAGCCAGATTTATCCATAGAGAAAGAGAGATTGGACTTAATAAAATCATTACCTTTAATAGATACGACAAAACTATCTTTACTTACATCTATTCCGATAGAATAATTAAACTTTTTCATGATATCACCTCCTTTATTTTAGGGAGAGGAGATACCCTTTGTCCCAAGTGCCCGGGTAAGATGGGTCAAAAATACCCAATCAACCAATATGGGACGAAAGGGAGAGAAAACATGTTCTATTGTGAGCCTTATTGCCCAGGAAAAATGATGTTTTTCTCTCCTTTTTGTTCTTTAAAAATTTAATTTTCAAAGAGTTTAAGTTATATAATAATATATTTTTAACCAAATTTAACTAGGAGGGAAAAATGAAAGAATTTGAAAAAGCAAAAGAAGCAGCAGAGTTTATAAGAAGTAAAATTAAAGTAAAACCGGATATTGGAATAATTCTTGGAACTGGATTGGGTGCTCTTGCTGAAAAAATAGAAGAAAGTATAATTATCCCTTACAAAGAAATACCTTATTTCCCTATGTCTACAGTTGAGACACATCTTGGAAATCTTGTTATAGGGAAAATAGGTAATAAAAATGTAGTAGCAATGCAGGGAAGATTTCATTTATATGAAGGATATACTCCATATCAAGTTGTTTTTCCAATAAGAGTTATGAAATTACTTGGAATAAATACTTTAATTGAGTCAAATGCTGCTGGAGGTTTAAACCCACTTTATAAAAAAGGAGATATTATTATAATAGTTGACCATATAAATCTTACAGGACAGAATCCTCTTGTTGGAGAAAATGACGAAAGATTTGGTCCAAGATTTCCGGATATGTTTTCTCCTTATTCACCTGATTTGATTGAAATTGCTGAAAAAGTAGGGATAGAAGAAAAAATACCTTTAAAAAAGGGTGTTCTTGTTGGTCTTCTTGGTCCAAATTTTGAAACTAAAGCAGAATATAGGTTTTTAAGAAGTATTGGTGCGGATATGGTATGTATGTCAACAGTAATAGAAGTTATTGCAGCGGTTCATCTTGGACTTAAAATATTGGGACTTTCTGTTATTACAGATATGTGTTTACCAGATGCGTTAAAACCAGTATCTTTTGAGGAAATAGTTGAAGTTGCAAATTCTGCAGAACCAAAATTGACAAAAATAGTAGAAAAAGTTATAATGAATTTATGAAAAAAGAGACAAAGATGAAAACAAAAACAAAGTCAAAAATAACAGTAAGATGCAGAAAATGTTTTATGGTTGATAGTTATGTAATAGAAGAAGGCAAAGAAATAAAATGTAATCACTGTGGTGCTAAAATTTATAAAATAGATAGTATTTAATTCATTAAAAACCTAATATAAAAAGTAAGGAGGTGAATTGTATAGTGAATAATACAAATTTTGAAAAAATATTTAAACAATTTAAAAGGGAGGTAGAGAGAGAAGGAATAATAAAAGAAATCAAGGCAAGGGAGTTTTATGAAAAACCGAGTGAAGTAAGAAAAAGAAAAAAAATGAGGAAATACAGACCTCATTTAAATACCATTAAAAGTAAATAAAAATGCCTTCCTTAATATACACAATTTCTTTGAATTCAAGTATTGATTATTCTTTTTATTTAAGCAATATAATAGATGATGATGTTAACAGAATTGAAAAAACAAGAATTGATCCAGGTGGAAAGGGTATGAATATTTCAAGAATGTTAAGAAAACTTGGAGAAAAACCTATCACAATAACCTTTCTCAGTAAGAATAATGGTAGACTGTATAAAAAACTACTTAAAAAAGAAAAAATTAAAATTGTACCTATTATGATAAAGGGTAATTTGAGAAATATTTATAATTTTATATCAGAAAAAAAAGTTTTAAGATTTAATGAAAAAGGACCTTTGATAACTAATAAAGAAATAAATAAATTTTGGGAGATTTTATTGAATTTAAATTTAAAAAAAGGAGATTTTGTTGTAATGTCAGGTAGTATCCCTCCTGGTATTAAAAACAACATTTATGCAGAGATTATAAAACGGGTAAAAAAATTTGAAGTTTTAACAATAGTTGACGCTGATGGAGATGTTTTGAGAGAAAGTATAAAAGAAAAACCCTTTTTAATAAAACCAAATTTACAGGAAATTGAAAGATGTTTTGATACAAAGATTAAAAATTTTGAAACTTTAAAAAATATATGTATTTCTTTAATAAATTCCGATATTTCAATTGTACTTATTACTCTCGGTAAAGATGGTGCAATATTATTTACAAAAGATAAACTTTTTTATTCAAAACCACCAGAAGTTGATTTTAAAAGTAGTATTGGATGTGGAGATGCTTTCTTATCCGGTTTCATATATAAATTAAAAAGAAAAAAAACTTATGAAGAATGTCTAAAATTTGCTGTTGCCTGTGGTACAGCTAAAGTTGAAGAAGAAGGAACAAAAATGCCATCACTTTCAAGAATAAAAAAGGTTCTTAAATATGTAAGAATTTATGAAAATCCAGATTTTAATATAACTTTCCAGTAAACTCTTCACTTAATAATTTTTCTCTGTTAGTTTTCTTTTTGTTTCAAAGGTTAAAAAAATAAATCCACCTATTAAACTATTCAAAACAACAGTGGTAAGTACTAAAATAGAAAGAGCATAAGCATTCTGTTCACCAATAAAATCAGAAAATAGAAAAATATAAGTAAATTCTCTAACTCCAAGTCCTCCTAAGGATGGAATTAAAGTAGATGTCCATATCAAAGGAATAAAAACAAAAAAAAGTAGAACATTTAAATTACTTTTGATTATTGAAACTCCTATAAGATATTGAGAAAAAATTGAAAGAATCTGTAAAATAAAACTTATCAAAATTGCTATTTTCAAGTTTTTACTGTTTTCTGTAAAATAAAAGTAAATTGAACTATAGAGATTTAGAAGTTTACGGTTTAAAAACTCGGGTATAAACTTTTTAATTGGAGAATAAAAAAGTGAAGCAATTTTTCTTTTAGAAAAAAAGAAAAAAGCAAAAATTAAAAAAAACAGAAAAACAAAAATTATGTACTGAAATTTTTTTTCAATTCCTTTATAAAAAAATACAGAAATTGTTCCCATTATCATAATAGATAAAGCCCCTATATACCTATCAATTAAAACTGATATGCCACTTAAAAATTTTTTTTCCTGCTCTTTCACAATATAAAAAATTTTTACGATATCGCCACCTGCTGATGTTGGAAGAAAATTATTAAAAAATAAACCTATCATTGTAAGTTTCCAAATCAAAAAATATGAAAGTTTTTTTTTGAA